>Ga0214917_10000005_pt1 | contig 250224 bp, 311 predicted proteins | sample LL_1208_BB_MetaG_FD_177983 | JGI IMG/M metagenome (GOLD analysis project Ga0214917, IMG submission 177983) | Freshwater microbial communities from Lake Lanier, Atlanta, Georgia, United States - LL_1208_BB | ecosystem: Environmental > Aquatic > Freshwater > Lake | place: USA: Georgia...
TAGATCGTATAGATTTCTCTAATGATTCTGCAACAACATCAGTTAGAGGACCATTAAGTTTAGCAAGAATATCTCCAACAGCAACAGGAAACTCTAATTATGGATGGTTTGGTGGTGGTAATTTAGGATCTCCAGCTGCTTTTGCTGCAGTATCAACAGTAGACCGTATAGATTTCTCCAATGATTCCTCAACAACATCAGCAAGAGGTCCATTAAGTCAATCAAAACAAGCAACGGCAGCAACAGCAAACTCTAACTATGGTTGGTTTGCTGGTGGTGGTATCCCTGGGTCGCCATTAACAATATATTCAACAGTAGATCGTATAGATTTTTCTAATGACTCTGCAACAGCATCGCCAAGAGGACCATTAAGTTCCACAAGAAGATATTTTTCAGCAACAGGAAACTCTAATTATGGTTGGTTTAGCGGTGGTAGTATATCAACAGTAGACCGTATAGATTTTTCAAATGATTCCACAACAACATCAGTTAGAGGTCCATTAAGTTTGGCAAGAACAGGTTCGGCATCAACAGGAAACTCTAACTATGGTTGGTGGGGAGGTAATTATATTTTTCCGGCAACATATAACTCAACAGTAAACCGCATAGATTTCTCAAATGATTTAGCAACAACATCTGTTAGAGGACCATTAAGTGCAGCAAGAGGATATTTAGCAGCAACATCAGGACAGGCAAGGTCTTCAAGCACTCGTCTACAAAAAGCAGGGAATTATGGTTGGTTTGGTGGTGGCGCATCTCCAGCACTAAGATCAGTAGTAGACCGTATAGATTTTTCTAATGATTTAGCAACAGCATCACCAAGAGGTGTACTAAGTGCAGCAAGATATCGTTTAGCAGCAACAGGAAACTCTAACTATGGTTGGTTTGGTGCTGGTTCTGCTTCATCAAGAATAGATCGAATAGATTTCTCAAATGATTCCCCAACAGCATCACTAAGAGGTCCATTCGGTTCAACAAATCAATCATTGGCAGCAACAGGAAACTCTAATTATGGTTGGTTTGGTGGAGGTTATTCTGGTGGAGCATTAGCAACAGTAAACCGTATAGATTTTTCCAATGATTTAGCAACAGCATCACCAAGAGGTCCATTAAGTTTAGCAAGATATTTTTTAGGAGCAACAGGAAACTCTAACTATGGTTGGTTTGGTGGTGGTGCTCCCGCACCAGCAACACCAGTATCAACAGTAGACCGTATAGATTTTTCAAATGATTCTGGAACAGCATCACCAAGAGGTCCATTAAGTGCAGCAAAATATACTTTAGCAGCAACAGGAAATTCTAACTACGGGTGGTATGGCGCAACAACTTCTGCAGGAACAACAGCAATAGACCGTATCAATTTCTCAAATGATACCTTAACTGCAACTCCAAGAAGTTTATTAAGTTCATCAAGATTTGCTACAGCAGCAACAGGAAATTCTAATTATGGGTGGTTTGGTGGTGGTGCAACACCAACAATAGTAGCAACAGTAGACCGTATCAATTTTTCTAATGATTCTGTAACAGCATCATTGAGAGGTTCATTAGGTGTAGCAAGACAAAATTTAGCAGCAACCTCCAACAGCACCAGATAAATACTTTTAACTACATTATTGCAAATGAATTTATTATCCAAAGTTTTGATTGCACCAAAAGTCATCAGTCAAGAAGGTATTGATGCTCTGGTAAATCATATGAAAACTTCAAAAACAGAAGACCTTTCAGTATTTGATCCAGACAAATCCAATCAGACAAGAAGTACTGAATGGATTACTGATAAGAAAACAAGAGATACTCAAATTGCTCCAATTGAACCTGTATTTCCACAGGTCAACGAACTGATGCATCATATCGTTAAGCAAGTCATCAATCCTTTTTATCAATTTGAAGTTGATAGTAGTGAGATTCCACAACTACTTTGTTATGGCATAGGAGGACACTACCAACCTCATATTGATGGTGAAGGTATTTGGACTGCACCAGATCAAACACAACTTTGGAGAAAGACAGTAGACCGTGATTTGTCTATGGTCCTATATTTGAATGATGAATTTGAAGGTGGTGACTTTGTATTTCCAGATCTTCATATTCGTATTCGTCCTGAACCTGGTCTTCTAGTTTGCTTTCCTTCAAATAGATATTATAGACACGGTGTTGAGCCAGTCACCAAAGGTAACAGATACTCGATGGTGACTTGGATGACAATCAAAGGATTTGAGAGTATGGAAACTCAATCCAATAACTTAAAAGCAAAGTATGGAGTTTGTTAATTCAAGTACTAATATAAATATCTAAAAACCAATAAGATGTCCCAAACGAAAGCTCAGTTAGTCAGTAATATTGTTGGAAACGTATCAGGCGGTGCAAGTTTTACTGGTATTGTAACTGCTGCTGGTGGTTTTAGTGGCTCAATTACCGGTACTGCAACAACGGCAAGTTTCGCAACGACTTCTTTTGGACTATCAGGAAGTCCCAATATTACAGTTACAAATATTACTGGTGTTGCTGCTACATTTACTGGTAATGTATCAATCGCAGGAACATTAACTTATGAAGATGTTACGAATGTAGATTCTATTGGTCTTGTAACTGCAAGAACTGGCGTTAAGGTTACTGCGGGTGGTGTTGATATTACTGCTGGTGGTCTTAACGTAACTGCTGGTATTACTACTTTTTTTGGAGAACAAAGAGTTAGTACAGGTGCAGAAAAAGTCTTTAGAACAAATGGAAATACTGTAAGTCTTGTTTATAATTCATCAGGAAGTGCTGGCGGTAATGTTGGATATACAACCAATCCATCTGGAGACGTTACGTTAAATGTAACTGGTATTCCAACATCAAGTACTTTTAACGATTACTCCATTACTTTTGCGGTTATTGTTAATAACACAGGAACTGCAAGAACTGTTACTGCAATTAATTTAAATGGAGTTTCAAAAACTATTTTTTGGTCGGGAGGTTCCTTAAGTGCTGCTCTTGCTGGTGTAACAACAAATAATGGACACTCAATATTCTCTTTTACTGGAATTAATACAGTTGGATCAGCAGCAACAACATCAAATTATCAAGTATTTGGTGTTGTAAGTGGAGGATTCTGGTAATTATGTCTCCATATATCACTAGACTTGGATCACCTGGAAGTTTCAATTCATTTGGAGTTGGTATAAGAAAAAAACCAACATATACAATCACTCCAAATACATCATCAGTCAACGAAGGTTCTTCAGTCACATTTAATGTTGCTACAACTAATGTACCTAATGGAACCACCTTATATTGGACAACTTCTACTGTTTCTGGAAGCATTAATACATCAGATTTTAATGATGGAGTTACTAGTGGTTCGTTTACAATTAGCAACAACTTCGGATCAATTACAAGAACTTTAGCAAATGATGCAACCACTGAAGGTTCTGAAAGTTTCCAACTTCAGTTAAGAACCGAATCGGTCAGTGGAACCATTGTCGCAACCAGTTCCACAGTTACGATTGGAGATACTTCACTAACACCTACTTACTCAGTATCACCATCAACATCATCAGTCAACGAAGGTTCTTCAGTTACATTTACTGTAACCACAACTAATGTTGCTGATGGAACCACCTTGTATTGGACCACTTATACGAACTCCGGAACTATTAATAGTTCAGATTTTAATGATGGAGTAACAAGTGGTTCATTTACAATTACTAGTGGTTCAGGATCTATTGTAAGAACATTAGCAAATGATGTTACGACGGAAGGTTCTGAGAGTTTTGGAATATACATTAGAACCGTATCTACTTCAGGATCTATTGTTGCAACAAGTTCTGCCGTAACTATTAGTGACACCTCCACTTCTTCAGGTCAACAAGAATATACAACACCAGGAACTTATTCTTGGGTATGTCCTCAAGGTGTTACGAGTGTTTCTGTTGTCGCTGTTGGGGGTGGAGGAGATTCATTATCTGTAGGATCTGCAGGAAATGCTGGATGGTCTGCAGGCGGCGGTGGTGGTGGATTGGGTTGGAAAAATAATATTGCAGTAACTCCTGGGCAATCATATACTGTTGTGGTTGGAGATTCTGGATTCTTCCAATCAACAGTTATATCTTACGGTTACACACCTAAAGGTGGAGACTCCTACTTTATATCAACATCAATTGTTGCTGGTTTTGGTGGAGGAAGAGATGTGCCATTTCAATATTATGGTTCTTCAGTTGGTTCTAATGATTTTTATTCGCCCATAATAGGATCAACCAGTGTAGCAGTTGGTGGAACTTATGTTGGCGATGGTGGTGGTAATGGTGGCGATGGAGGCACATGGACTGCTGGAGGAGGGTCATCTGATAGTTTAGTTGGTGGAGGTGGTGCTGGTGGATATACTGGAGTCGGTGGAACTGGTGGAAGTTATCCTAATGGCGGCCAAAATGGTAGTGGCGGTGGTGCCGGCGGTGGCGCTTCTGCATATTTTAGATCTCTTGGTGGTGGTCGTGCAAGTAGTGGTGGTGGTGTTGGAATATATGGACAGGGAACTTCTGGAACAGGAGCATCATTTAATGGGGGGACAAATCCTCTTGGCGGTGAGGGTGGATCTGGTGGAGCATCTGGACCATATGGTTCATATGGTGAAAGTGGAGGAGATGGAAGTTTTGGTGCGGGTGCAGGACTGCAAAGAATATCCGCAAATAGGAATACTGCAGGAGGTGGAGCGGTTCGTATTATTTGGGGTATTGGAAGATCATACCCAAATAACGCAGCATAAATTATTAAAAATACTTATGCACAATAGGACACTTTAAAAACTGGCACACTGACCTTCCAGAACCACCCTGGAAGGTTTTATAATAGGTGAAGACACACGAAACCGATGAGGTACTCCACACTGGACAGATTGATTTTTGTCACATCCTTCATCTGGATGACGCACTGGGGTGTTAAAGTATCTGAAGTGGCACTCAACGCACTATTCTGATGCTCTCGCTTGAAACTTCTGGATACAATTATAGCAAGAAACGCTGCGAACGTATAGTCCACTGGTTCGTCTCTAAGAACCTTCCACGACACAAACTAGATATTTCCATTCATCACCGTGGATTGTACCGTGAGGGCGTTTATGGGTGGGTCTGGGCAACTGATTGTGACTACAGACCTCGTGCTTTTGAGATTGAGATGCATAATTTCATGACCCATGAGCATTATACCAAAACGCTTTTACACGAACTCTGGCACGTCTATCAGCACGTACAAGGTGCATTAAAGGACCGTTATGGTAAAAGACATTGGAGAGGTATTGATTTCTCTAATGTTGACTATGAAGACCAACCCTGGGAACAACAAGCACACGAGATGGAAGAAGTTCTCTATGAAGAATACTTAAACTACTTGACAGACACCCAACAATCCCTGTAAAATAACCTTTGTGGAGGTTAAAAAAACTATGATCTCAATGGAAACTCCTAAAACCAAAAAACGCTTTGTGAATGTCACTCCTCTGAGTGCGAAAGCAAAGAATCGCTTTATCAACATTATGGGTTCTTTTCACTCCTGTGAGATTGAACAAGAAACTGACGATAAATTTTTTCTAGTATCCATTAATCGTCAATACTGCTTTTGGGTACAGAAAACTGGTAACGAACACTGGGAAATTGTAAAATGAAACGACTGATTCCTTTACTGATTCTACTGACTGGTTCTGCATTTGCACAGACTGCGCCAGTACCTACTAAACCCAAAGTGTATCGTCCTTTTACATATGAGACTCCTTGTGCATTAGACTCTAATCTCCAGACTCAATTTGATGTTTGCAAAGTGGTTGAGACCCGTGAGACTGGTGGAGCACTGCGGACTCGTAACATCTATTCCAATAAGTTTAGTCTCACAATTAAGTCCTGGTTTGATAAAGAAAAAGGATTTATGACTTGGGATAGTCACAATAAGTTTGCCTACAAATGGGAATATAAAGTTTCTGGTGTGGATAGGGAAGGTGCTTGGACTTTAGTAATGCCTGGATTTCTACTGCAAAACGTAAGTTGGGACTGAGAACCTGATTAAATAGTAGAAGAATAGGAGAGAGCCAATGGTTGCTCTGTTTCTCACGACTATCATTACTTGTAATCAAGCAGTAAGTGTTATTCGTAAAATTGAAGCAAATGGTGCTATACCGACAAGTTTAAAAAACGAACTCATTCAAACCATTCGTGAAACTATTCCAACCTGTCCTGTGAAAGTTAAAAAAGATGGATGAAGCACCAGACATTAAATGGAACAGAGGATTGGATTTGTTTATTGAAAGTGTTCATAAACCAGATCACGAATTGAGACAATGTGCTCATAATCAAAAATGCTTCAATGAACTAATGGCAGTTCGTGAGCACGTATTAGAATATCTAAAACTATTAAGAAGATGAATCCATATACAATTTGGTTCATATTATTTGCTTTTGCTGCATACTTTATCGTCACTGATGAAAGTGTTGCGAAGGCATTTTATTTTATTACAAAGATTGTAAGAAACAAGTTTGAAGTGTTTAAGTGGTGGTTGATTCATAATCCACAAACACCTTGGGCACGTTATTCTATGTGGAGACGCTCAAATCGACTTGCAAAAGAGTTGATGAAGGAGTTAGAATCTAAAAATAAATAATCATTATCCGAATAATACATATGCTCTCTACACAATATCGTCTTCGTTTGGAAGCAATTTGCGAAAAGATTGCACTTCACGAAGAGGTAAGTCTTGAAGATATGATCTGGGCGGAGAAACTTGCAAAAGTAAATCGAACTGCTGGAACAATGTTGCGGCAGGCAAGAAGAACAGCTGAAAATCCCAATATGAAGGAGGGAGATATGGATGATTTTTTGAATCAACTTGATATTGGTGGTACAGGTCACGAAAGATTTGGTAAAAGAAGTTTCGAAAGCACTGATGATATGGTAGATTGGTGGACTGAAGAACGTCCAGAAGACTGGAGGACAAGGGACTGATGAGTTATGATGCTGTGTTTGTGTCTGACGTACATCTTGGTACGACACGATGCAATGTAAAAAAGTTCTCTAAGTTTCTCAAAGAAATCAAAACCAAGAAACTGGTGTTTGTTGGTGATATTATTGATGTGTATTGTTTAGAGAAATACAACACACATTGGAAAAAAGAACACACTGAATGCGTTCATCAAATTATGAACCTTGCAAAGAAAGGTGTGGAAATCGTTTATATTCCTGGAAATCACGAAGGAATGTTGAGACGATACTGTCCTTTTGAGCACAATAACTTCAAGATGGTTGAGGAGTATGTATATAAAACAAAAGATGGTGATAAGTATCTTTGCACTCACGGAGATCAACACTCTGAATTCTCTTCAGGTTCTTGGAAACAATTTGTGTTTAATTGGGGTTATGAACTAATTACTCCATTGAGTTTGTTTCTTGAAAAGATTTTTAGATTTTCATTGGTTTATGCACTTAAGAATACAATTCGTGGGAAGAATTATATCAATCAATATGAAACTGATTTAGCAAACTATTGCAGACAGAAAGGAGACTATAAAGGTATCATTGTGGGGCACATTCACCACAACAATATGAGAAAGTTTGATAAGATTGAATATATGTGTTGTGGTGATTTTGTTGATACTTGCTCTGCGATTGTGGAAAAGAATGGATTCTTTCAGTCTATTAAATACTGATAAACTTATGTTAAGATATCAACACAAAACATATAGATAGTGATACAATGTTGGAGTGAGAGCACTATGAACCCAAAACCAACTTCGTTATGATGTTCTTTGTGCATGGAGGTTATTATGCACAACTTAATTTCTTTTAATCAATTAGCTGCTTGGAAACAACTTGAGCCATCTGTAAATGAATTTATTGATCAACACGAACTGATGAATGATTACTTCAATTGTATGATTGAATGTGATGATAATCAGCAAAGTTGCAAGCGAATATGTAGAGAGATGTTGTCTTCTTGAACCAATTTAAAAACCGTCCACTCCCCCTTGACTTCTGGTTGAGGGGGTTTTATAGTATCTGTATTGAAGCACCTCCTCCAATGACTTACGACGCAACGGTTACTCTGAAGTTTGATAGCACTTGGACCCCCAACTACAATGTAGGTTCCCATGATGACTTTATCCCCGAAGAGCACTATGAGTTTAAGGTTCCTGCTGCTGACTTGACGGCAAAGCAATACTTCAAGTTGTTTGAGAAGTTCCTGCTGTGTGTAGGTATGTCTCCTTGTTCTATTCGTTCTGGTGCAATGTCCTTGGTCTTTAATGACTGGGTGAGTTTGGAAGAACAACGTAAGGTCTGCAAAGAATATGAACTGACGATGGATGAAGACCTTGAAGATAAGTTTCAAGAGTGGAAAGTGCGTGATGAAGAGATTGCTAAACTAGTAAAAGGTCCTATGGGCACTGTGCTGACTGAAGAAGAACTGACTAATCTTGAGGAGGGTGTGTGAACCTAATCAAACTTAAGCATCGTTATGATTTCGGACACGACTACTACGTTCAACTACTAAACTTTAAAAGGTATTCACTGCTTCAAGTATCGGTAAGTTGGATGATGGAACCCTGCTCTCCTTATATTCAAGTGAGTTGTGGTAACGGGCATCTGTTGAGTGTTCTGTTCTGGGCCCATAAGTTTGGTTTTGATATTGATGTTTTGAATCGAACTTGGAACTTTGAACGACTTGAAAAACTTGATGAGAATGAAAATGAAACTCCTTGACTATGTTCACTACGAAGACTTTGGACACGAATGGTATTTCCAAATACTTTCATTTTATCCTAAGTTTGCTCTGATTGATATGGTAGTCCAGTGGGATGAATATCCTGCAACTGAATGGTTTCCATTTCTAATCGTTGGTATTGGCCCCCGTGATATTGGATTCTCATTCCGTTGGAAATGGTTTGAGATTCGTTTTGATATTCTAGACTTTGACCCACGCAATTTAGCAACTTATCGTCGTTACAAATCAGGAGATTACCGATGAGCGGAGGACACTTTGGCGACTACTGCTACTTTCAGGTATCCCAATTTGCTAGGGACTTGGAAGAAGAGATTGAACGCAATGGTAAACCCAGAAATGAAAATAGAACTTATGGTGAAGAATATTATCCAGAATATTCACCAGAAGTAATTGAGTATCTAGAAGAACAAGTCCATTTCATTCACAAAATTGCTGATATAATGTATCATATTGATAGGTTGTATTCTGGAGACCACGGAGAGGATAGTTTTATGGAACGGGTGAAAGAAGTAGAAGACAAGTATGGGAGTTGGTGATGACTGAATTCTATGTGATTATGTTGAAGAGGCAGGATGGTAAGGTCTATGCTGATTTACACAAGACCAATCAAGTCATTTACCTTACAATAGAAGATGCCTATGAGGAATTGAATAACACAGAGCATTTCAAAGAAAACTATCACATCGTAAAACTTATTGCTTGTTTGGATGGGGAGATTGAAAAACTATGACTGAATTTCAACCAAAACCACAAATACCAGAGCAAGTAGATGAAGGTCTGCGTAATGCTATGAAACAAGCAAAGAAAGATGGTGTATTTGATTGGGATCGTTTAAGAGAAGCGAATATTCACCCAATCGTAAAATACATTTGTACCTGTGATTTCTTTGGTGGAGGACAATTTTGTATTCACTTTACAGAGAAAAATATAATTCCCAATCGTTGGATACGATTTTGGACACGAGTATTCTTTAATAGTAAATGGGAGTTTCTAAATGACTGAGGACACTTGAAGAACTGGAACAGGAGAACTCACAGAGCCCTCTGGATGCCTTATAATACTCTCATAGACACAGACACCTGATGAACCCAATCAAAATCGGCAAACTCAAAATCGGTATTTTTGAAAGTTTCCTCTTTCTCTTTGTATGTGCTAAACTAACTCATACGATTGATTGGGGTTGGTTTTGGGTATTGTCTCCAGGTTGGATTGCCTTTTCTCTTGGTGCTATTGAAGGACTTACTGAATACTTTGAGGAACAGAAGAACAAATGACTGACGAACAAATTATTCAAATTGCCCGAGAACATCTTTATGTTCTTACTTCTGTGAATGAGTGGTGTGGAGAGGATAAAGACATCTTGAAGTTTGCCCGAGAACTTTATACTGAACAAGAAGAACTTCTCAAAAAGTATCAACAAGAAATTGAGAAGTGTTGGAAACTTGCTCAACGACTTGATGCCCTAAATCCTGAACTTACTGGTGATTTTACTGAAACTCCAAGTGAGAGGATTGAACAACAACTTTGTGCTCTTGGTATTTTGAAATGACTGACGAACAAATTGACCAACTTCGGGCACTTATTCAGTGTGAGATTGATTATGCCCTACAAGAAGAGGATGGATATAGGTTCTCATATGAAACCAAAGCATTCAACGATGGTGCTTGGGAAACTTTCAAGGAGACATTCAAATGATTGATAACTATGGTCCATACCCAGATGCGATGTTCGATGAAGCAGAACGTCGTGAGAAACTGAATGCAGGTTTCAAGCAAGATGAGAATGGTAAATGGTATCGTCCTGAACTTAAAGAACTTACACGAAACGAACGTATTGAACTTGCTGAAAAAGAGATTGCTTACATTGTGATGGGTGGGCAAGATGGACGAGAGTATGCTAACTCTATTGCTTTTCTTCTTCAAGTATTGGATAGTTTGAGAGATGAGTGAAATAGACATATCAAAAGTTCTTATAGAAGGTGATACTGCAACCATTATGGGTGTAGAATACAAAAGAGTGGAGAACAAAATGAGTAGGTTCATTAAAAATCCTGATGAGATTGTTCTGGAAGATGTAAAAATGGTTCATTATGAAGTGATGGAACCAGGTAAAGCAGTATGGTTAGGAATTTATCTTAACAATGGGAAAATGTATCACCTAAACATTGGTGGTGATAATCTTTGGGTAAACTATAGTGATGAAACGCCGTGAGATTTGAAAACCCGACAAAATGGGAAATCTTCCTTGATGGTTTCCGTAATGTCCTGTATATTCTTGACTGTTATAATGACGGTGATGAATGGGGATATGGTGAGTTCTGGGAGAGTTTGAGTATCGGTTGGTTTCAGGAATATATCTATCCTTATGATGACCCTTATTATCCAACTATCAGTCCAGAGCGCAGATTGCGATTAGCAGAAGAACCAGAAAGGATTATTCTGTCAGCAGAAGCATTTGATGAACTTGTGCGAAAAATCAATGAACCACAAGATCCTGCTGTGGTGGAAAGAATTAAAGAACTGATGAACCGTAAAGCACCTTGGGATGACAATGATGAGGATTAGAGGATTTGTTATTTTCTTTGTGGGACTTGGATTTCTAGCATTTCTTATGAATGGCGCAGCAAACTGGTTGGAAATGCAACCAACACCAGTGGATAAAAAGTTTGAGGTGGTAGATACCTATAAGGGTTGTGATGTGGTGGAATATTCTCCCACAAATGCTGCAAGATATTATTACTTTTTGGACTGTCGTGGCTCTAACTGAAAAGGACAAAATATTCTACAACGTCTGGTGCTGTGCTTATCGCCGTAGATATGCTGCGAAACAAACACAAAACTGGGCATTGTATCAACGTGAACACCAAACTTTGCTGATGTGCCTTAAAATAGCAAAGTGGACGAAATTTGATACCGACAAACCACGCCATCTAAAATAATGTTTAGCAGACAACTTAAAGGAACAGCAAAAAAGAAAACCACTATGAATTGGTGGGAATATTGGATCGGTCACTGTTGGATGACAGGATGGCAAACTATTCGTATGTCTTTCTGTAATTGGAGAGATTTAATGACTGGTAACTATGAAGGTTATGCACTGATGTTCTATGACGATCCTTATGAGGAATGTTATAATACTTTCTGGTGTTATTTGGGTGATGATGATGTATTACCTAGAGACTTTCTTGAAGGTTTGATGGAGATGGCAGATCGTATTGAACGTGGTGAAGAGAAACTGATTCCTATTGATGAAAGTTTTTGGGAAGATTTGGACAAGTGGAGTGAAGAAGATGATGACGAAGTTTGATTATCAGTACGATGAACGTCGTTATGGTTGGGTAGTGGATAGTCGGTATCAGTGGATTAATATGCTAACCAAAATGCAGCAAAATAATCCACGACGTTTTAAGGAATTTGAATACTCTACTGCCACCATCTATCATCATATAGATAGACTGAATCAAGAACAAAACATTTACGATTAGAACAATGGGAATGTTTGACTATCTTCGTTCTTCATATGATTTGGGCGAAGAATTTACAGAAGTAGAACTACACACAAAAGACATTGAAGAGTATGGTATTGGCGGCACAATGTCCCATTATTGGTTAGATCCTCACGGATATTTGTATTATATTGATTATTGGCACACTGCTGACTTTGTAGAAATCAAAGAAGGTGATGAGGGTTATAATGATAAAATGAAGTTTCTTAACTTTCAGTGGGTTCCTAATGGTAACAAAGGTAAAGTCTCTCCTTGGTTGATTACGAAATACGTGGAGGTTTATCCATCAACTTGGGACGGACAGTGGGAAGATTGGCCTCGTTGTAAAATCCACTTCAAGTATGGTAGACTTATGGACTACGACATCACCACTGGACGATGAAAGAGTTTGATTACTCTCTTGATTACAAAACTTTAGATTTCACGGATTTTAGTACAAGAAAACTATATAGAATTGGCAGAGGAGAGCAGGGAGTTCTCTTGTGTCGCCCATATACCGAAGATATTTGTAAGTATTGGAGGTTCAGAGATGAGGCTACTGCTCGCAAATCTGCTCTTAAGATATACCAAATGTTCTGTTCGTATCGTAGGAACAACAGTTTGTTTAGTTTGGGAATTTGCAGATAATACAATTGTGTGGTCTCTTCACGCAAGTAAAAATATGCGAGTAAGTGTAATTGACAATAAATTGAGACTAGTTAAATTTAATCCTAAAGTTAAAAAATTAATAAAAAGTTGATAATTTTGTAAAATTATTATCTAATATTGATAATAATCCATTATGATATTTGTGATGACAACTTTTACAAATAACAATACATTTGTCTAATTCTTGAGATAACTTTTCTTCAGTTAACCCTTGCATAGTTCTCCCTGATAAGATATATTCCTTTTCGTTTTCGTCTATATGATGAAAATCCATACAACAAGGAGCATCAAATTTTCCACAACAATGACATCCTAGTGTATTTTTAATAAAATCAAGTTTTTCTTTTCTATTTTTTCTTGCTTGTTGTTTGTATTTTCTTTGGTACGCTAAATGATCTTCGTAGTTTTTGAAAGGCATTAAAATTAAGGATATACTACAAATATTTATAACCCTAAATAGCAGCAAAAGACTCAAAGTATGTTATGATGCGTAAAACGTGGAGAGCAGCAGAATGACTGAACCTTCTTTGTTTCCTTATGAGAACTTTCCAGTTAGATTGGAACAAAAAGCAGAAAATCGTATTTGTTGGTTCAAAGACGACTATGACTTGCAAAAACATCTAATCCGTTATAAACTGGATAAGAGAACAATTAAGATTGATTATCGTGATGGAGAACCCGTTTCACCCAGTAAAAGGAACAAGAGAAGTGTGGAGCAAACACCTAAACCAAAAAGTAACAGAGGTTCAGGTTCAGTTCAAAAACGAAAATCCAGCGTGGATTCCACTGGAAACACTGCTCGCACTACAAAGCGTAAAAAATGACTGAAGAAACTAAACTTATTCTTGGACTGATGCAGATTGATAATCTTACCAATCTACTCAAAGATAATGAATATGAAAAGTTTATGTATAGTCATCTCATTTCAATTCAAGTAGAACTCAAACGACAATTAAATAATTATGGAAAAACAACTGATTGATAATGCTTTCTATGTGGAAGAAAAGAAATGGGGAACTTGGCAATCTCATTATCCTGATGGTAGTGGACTGATTACATCTCTCACGGAAGAAGAATGTATTCGTGCAAGTCGTTGGTACTTGAAACAAAAACAAGAAGGATTTGACAAAGTAGAAACAAAGACTTATGATTCAGTAGTTGGTGGAAAACTATGACGACACGCACTTATACAACTAAATCTGGAAATGTTTTTGAGTGGGAAGAGACACCAGAAACTGTAGAAGCAGTTAAGAACCTAACAGAGTTTGCTGGTAATTATCCTGGTCCTCTTTATGCACCACATCCACATTTAAGTAATGAAACTACGACTGACACCAAAACAACAGATGTGGGCTAATATCTTTCGTTGTGCTGTAGAACGTTCTGTGTTGCATCAAGGTACAGATAGATACGACAGAGAGTTCACAACAATCGTATTGGCACTACAAAAAGGTGAACAGTTCTGGAAAGAATTATTATGAAAAAGTTTATTAAGTGGTTTATATCACCATCTAAAAAACCAATCGTAGAAACTGACGACGTTTATTCCAAGTTGATTGAACTTGAAGAACGGATTGTTGCACTTGAACAAGAGAACATCGAAACATCTAATTGTTTGTATGAGTTGATGAATGCGATTGATGCTGTGGATGCACGTATAGATATTCTTACATTAGAAAAGTGGAGTGGTCCAGATGTATGATTTGGATGATTTTGAAAAAGCCCTTGCTCACTTCGGTACGAGAGTGGACATCATTATTGCTCTTGAAATGGGCAACAAAATTGATGCCGCAGCAGCATATAAAGAAATTAAAGAAGAACTTAAAGAACTCAAGCGAGCCAAAAAACAATACGGAAAAGATATGTAGTAAATGTGGCGAAACAAAACCCCTTGACGATAAGCATTATCAAGTGGTAAAATACTTTCGTCAGGGGTTCTCCTACTACTGCAATGAGTGTTCTAAACCTAAACCCAGAGAAGATTGATTATGGATTACAAAAAGTATTCTCTTGAAAACCTTGAAAATTGGTTGTACGATGCTCTTTCATGTGGAGAAGCGTCACCACACGAAATCTATTCTGTAATTCGTAAAGTCGTACAAGACCAGTACAACTATCACAAAGAACAATCACAGAAATGTTCTGGATTGTTGGAATTATTGAGTGGTCATCGTCCAGTCAAACTAGAGTGTGATAAAGATGATCCCTCTCCCGAATGTCAGAGTGCTTGGAATGATTTTTGGGAACAATCATATCTTTCTGGTGTGACTGATACTCCTGAAGAGGCAGAAGAACTCCGTGTTGAAATAGAAAAAATGCGTGGAGAGGGTGGATTTGAGTGGACACCAACAGACGAAGATATAGAACACTCAAAATATTATTATGAGTATAATCGTAATGATCCAAATCGAAAAGCACCAATGTATCATCCCGTCTGATGCACACTCTTGAATTATTAAAAGCACTTGCGCCATTTGTTGGTGGATTGTGTCTTGATAACTACATCCACAGGCAAGGAGAACTCTGTAATATTAGAGATTATCCCGAATATGTGGTAAAATATGATAGACAAAAACCAGAAGATGCTTGCTATCGTGATGGCATCTTCTACCCCCGTTGTAAAGACTTGGAGAACCCTGAAGTATGGCACTATCACAATCTGTTGAAGAATCACTGAAAGAAGCAGAACAATCACTACGAAATGCATTAGCATATGCAGCACGTCAAGAACGTCCGATGGTGTGTAGTGTAATTGCAGACCTTATCAGTCGTATTGAATCTGTAATGACAACAGATTCTCTGCTGGATAAACTTGAAAGTCGTAAACCAGGAGATTCTGGTATGTTTGGATCATTCTTTCAAGATAATAATTAAGAACTGTAAAGCAATCCCGAAGAGATTGTTAAATGTCTAGATAATTTATGTGGATATGGTAACATATCAGAGTATTCGGGAGCAAAACTATGACACTTTCATCTGGAAAACAACAAAAATTGACTGATGATGAATGGAAAGAAATGACTGCACTGAAAAATGCAATCAATGATCGTCCACAGTCAGTCGTTCCAGAGAAAATGGAAGAGTTTACTGAATATCTGGTACGAAGTTTAAGAGAAAAGGGCGGTTGAATAACTGTCACAAGGGCACTGGACAAGTGCCCTTTTTTCATATATAGTGACTTTAGAATATCAAATCCAATGAACATCAAAGCAGTTCTACTTGCAAGTTTGATTGCAGCACCTATTCCTGCTTTTGCTCAACAGACTAACATCTATTCTGTCTGCACAAACTATCAAGAAAACTATACGCCTGGATATTATGATAGTTATGGCAACTATGTTTCTGGTCGCGTAAATACAGAACGCTATAATGTTCAGTGCGGAACTGGTACATATTATCGCCCGAACGGTGGCAATGTTTATCAATCTCCTGTCGCAGTTCCTATTCAACAACCACAGTATCGCCAACGCATCTGTAATCCTACTGCTGGTGCAGCATTAGGCGCTGGACTTGCATCTGCACTGACTGGCAATAGTTACAATTACGGTGGAAGTTATCAGCGAAACTATAATCGCAATAGTTCTTCTGGTAGTTGGAGTAATTATGGCACAAACAGTAATGGATGGACGCTATTTGGTGCTGGTCTGGGTGCATTGCTTTACAGTTGCTAAGGGGGGACGCCCAAAGTGGATCTATAGTATAAGCACAACTCTCAAATGGCAACTCGCTCACGTATCGGTCTTGAACTTTCTGATGGCAGTATTCTCTCTGCCTATCATCACTGGGATGGTTATCCCGAATGGTTGGGTCGTATTCTGACCACTCACTACAACACTAAATCTCTTGTCGAAGAACTGATTGACGGCGGAGATATGTCCTGTGCCTGGACAGATGAGCGTTGGGATGATACTGGCGTGAAGGGAGTTTATGGTCCTCAATACTACTCCCAGCGTGGTGATGATTGCCCTCCTCGCCTTGATGCTGACCTCTGTGAGTATCTTCTTCCTGCTAATGGTGAAGAGTATCACTACCTCTTCCGCAATGGTGAATGGGTGTGCTATAATATGAATACTTTTGAGGAAAAACTTCCCGAAGTTGTTGAAATCCCTAACGGAGCACTTGCAGTATGAGTAAGAAGTACGTCATCACTTTCGCTCTTGGTTTCATTGCTATGATTGGATGGAATGTATTTTTAATCCAACGCGATGATGCAATGTATAAAGCATACTATCGCCAGCAAGCAATAGATAATCTTAAGCATCGCCCAAGTCTTGAGATTCGGTGATATACTTTCTTATCATCTCAGCAGCATTTGGATGGTTTTTTACTGTCCTATTCTCCAAACACTTTGATTACCTAGACGAAAATGACACCAAAACGCATCAAAGACCTCATCAAAAAAGCAGAGATGAATAAAGCAGCAGAAGAGTTTTGGAAGGAAATTGAAGCAGAAGCAGCAAAGTATGAGGTTCCTGTTGATTATTATCTTGCGGAATTTTATTGATGACTTTTCTGTTTGGAATGGGACTGGGTTCTCTACTCACAATCGGTGCAGCATTTATCTTTGCTGCTGACCGAAATATCCTTGACGAAGGCGACGAAAACTATTACAATTAAGGAGTAATTTACACAAAACAATGACACAGAAGTTTCTTTACATCGTTCAGCACTATGTTCCTTTTCCTGCTAGTGAATATGGTGGAGTTTGGAATGTAATTGCCGAAGATGATGATGAGTGTTTTGATCTCATCTCTGCCGAAGATAATGGTGGTTTCTATGAGAAATACTATAGTGATCTCAAAGAGAACATCTTGAACTCGCAAACATTTGCACTTGCTGAAGATGTAGATTCTAGTGTTGTTGAAAGTTTTACTACTTGATGTTAAATGAATTTCCTCACAAATCTCCAAAAGGTTATTCTTACGAATTTACCGAGTTCAAGCGAAACGTTGTCGCCATTTGGTTACGTCATTCTGCTGTCTATGACTATAATAATGGTAAATCTGTTCGGACCATTTGGGGGTTCTTCAACACCAAAACCAAAAAATATCATTTACCCGTCAACAGTTCAACAGTTGGTGGTGTAGTAAATATAAAGGATACGCGGAATTATACCGCGATGCCTATCAAACAAACACCTTTAGAAAGTGCATTTGTATGACCTACGAACCCAAATTCAATGACTATGTGAAGTGGAATAACGGAAAAGGTGTTGAGGGTTGGGTTTATTTCAAAGATAAAGAGTATATTACAATTGAAGAATTGGTGCGTCCTAAAGATAAGACTAACTATAAAGCGTGTTCAATACATCGGAATGACCGATTACTTGTGGTTTGTTACAAAGAACAGTGGTGTGAGTTAGAGTATGTCAAAACCAGAGAATCGGTGTATGAAGAAGAAAAAGAGCAAAACACTTTGGCGCTGGTGGGCGAAAGCACTTGGGGAGAAGGCAACGAAAAATGACAGAGAAGCAGACTACATTGCTGGTGTACGGACTTTTATATTCTTCACTTATCTCATTACTAATCTTTTTATTTGTGCGGGGGTCATAAGGCACTGGAATGATGTCCCAACAATAAATAATGAAAAAGTGTTGGTAAAATGAAGACGTTTCAGCAATTTATGGAACAAGTTCCTGCAATGGAACCTAACTTTTATAGTCAGCAAGTTGCAAGACGCCAAGCAACACAAAAGACTGCACATATTAAGCACGTTCATTCCGAATTAGGTGCTGAAGCAAGAGCACAACAAGCAGCGAAACGTGCTAATATGAGAGCAATTCTGTCCCGTTGATTCAAAGGGGGGACGCCCAAAGTGGACCTATAGTGTAAGCAACAAACGAATTATGGATTCCTTTGATGATCTGCAAATTGAAGAGTTTTCTTCTTTTGACTTTGTTGAAGAGATGAATGAACCTCTCTTTGAAGAAGAGGATAATGACAAATCCTTCAACGCTTTCCTTAACTCTAACTTTGATTTTTGATTAGAATGTCTGAAACTATTGCCAACGTTCTGCCTCACCTGAAAGAACTTCAACAAGATTGGCGGCGACAAGATTTTGTATTCACAAAGGATCAACAACAACAATACGATCTGTTGATTGCAACTCGCCGCGAACGTGTGCGCCAACTGTATGAAGAAGGTCGCGTCTTCAAAGGTTCATATAAAGCAAAGGAAGAGGAGTTCTAAATACTAAAAAGAGTGTTTAGATAACGATGAAGACGTTTCAGGAGTTTATGTCTCTTTGTGAAGATGTTCAGACGGGAGAAGACAAATCCAAAGCACTTGGATTTGCTGCAACCATCAAAACTGCACAAAAAGGTGGAAGAATCCGCCCTGAACGTAAAAAGACAACTCCTGAAATACGTCGCGTAAAAGCAGTTGGTGGTGGAAAGACCGAACCAGTTGAGTATAAACCAAGAAAAGACATTGGAACTGAACGTAAAGCAGAAACAAGAGTCCAGCAACCAGAACAAGAACGTGGAAGTGCAAGAGAAGCACAATTAGCAGCAGCAAAAGAAGAAAGAAGGAAAGCAGCACAAGCAAGAATTGCTGCAAAGAAAGCAGGTGCAAAACCTGAAGCAGCAAAACCAAAAGCAAAAGAAGCAGAAAAGGCAGCAACAAAATTACTGTCTAAAAAGAAACCAGAAACAAAACCAGCAGCAGGATACAAACCACCCAAAGCATCGGGACTTTCTACAAAAGAAAGAAAAGCACTCCTCAAGAAAGGTGAAAGAACTTTGCGTGATATTGTTCTCTCATCAACAGGTAAAAAGTCCGAAAAGGAACTTAAGCACAAATATACCTCCAAGTAATTAAGGGGGGACGCGCAAAGTGGACCTATAATAGATACGCCACTAGACCCTTCTAGAATCGCCTACAACATCATGGAAACAGTGACTATAGGGGTTGATACCCTGAAACGTATAATTCGTGACCTTGAGAGTGCAGTGAGTGTGTGTCACAATGTTGATTCATCTCAAGGTGCAGATTCCGAAAAAACGTATCCTTATGCGACAGGATACTCGCGTGCTGCGATGACCTCTGCTATAATGGATCTTAACAACCTGATTGCCAAGTGATTACTCTTCGTCCTCATCAAATCCGTGCTGTTGCTGCTATGCAAAAGCACAATAAAGGTCAGGTCATTGTGCCTACTGGTGGTGGTAAAACGCTGAAGATGATCTATGATACGATGCGTCAGTTTCAGTCTGAAACTCCGCAGACTGTTGTAGTTGTTGCTCCGCGTATTCTGCTTGCGGAGCAGTTGTCTTCTGAGTTTCTGGAGCATATCACTACTGCTGCTGTGTTTCATATTCACAGCGGAGAGACGCATCATGAAAGTTCTACTCGTCCTGCTGAGATTTGTGCGTGGGTTGAGAACAACAACTCTCGCCACAAGTTGATCTTCACTACCTACAACTCTTTGCAGCGCATTGTTGATGCTGAGATTGATGTGGATACGATCTACTTTGATGAGGCACATAACAGCGTTCAGCGTCACTTTTTTCCTGCAACTGAGCACTTCAGTGCTAATGCTACCCGTTGCTACTTCTTTACTGCAACCAGGAAAACATCACTCACTCCTTCTAAACCAGGAATGAATGATCGTGAGGTCTATGGTGATATTATTTGCCGCGTATCTGCTCCTGAACTTGTTGATGGAGGATACATTATTGCTCCTAAAATTGTAGCAAAGAAGTTTGAGGTTCTTGCTCCAAAACAGGTAACTGCTGAGTGTGACAGTAGCAATCTGATGGAAACTCTGGAGGATATTGACTGCAAAAAGATTCTGGTTTGTGTTAAGTCTGCGAAGCAACTTATCAACCTGATGTCTCATACTGACTGTGCTGCTCAACTAAATCAGCGTGGTTATTCTTATCTCTACATCACCTCAAAAACGGGAGCGATTATTGATGGTAAGAAGGTAAATCGTGAGGTATTTTTTGACACGCTCAACTCTTGGGGTCGTGACCCTAACAAGAAGTTTGTTTGCTTCCATCGCTCTATTTTGAGTGAAGGAATTAACGTAAGCGAACTAGAGGCGGTCGTCTTTCTTCGCAATATGAATGTAATCGAAATGACGCAAACTATCGGTCGCGTCCTTCGCCTCGGTGGCAAAGAGAAGGTTTTCGGTCTCTGTGTTGTACCCGTATATTCCAAAGTTGGAGTATCTACAGAGCGAGCACTTCAGCGAGTTGTTGATACTGTGTTTGAGAAGGGTGAGATGCTTGATAGTGTTGTTCGTCGCTAAATAATCCAAGAGTTGCTGTAAAGAAATGGACATTTTTGAAGATTTGAAACATTTTCCTTTTGATGAAAATTATGAAATTCTGTCGGACTGGTGTTCTGGTAAGCGCAATAGATTTTATGGGTTAAAGCACACTGAAGAATCAAAACAAGTTATGAGCAAATCAATTAAAGAGCAATTTGCTAACGGCAGGGTGACTCACAATAAAGGAAAATATGCTCCAGATGATACTGTTGGATATAGTGCTCTTTATATGAGAGAGTATAGGGAAGGAAAGAAAAGAGTTTCAAAAGATAGACGATATATTACTCCCGATGGTAAAACAATTACAGTTGAAGATGTAAAAAAATACTGCAAAGAGAATGGATTAACCTATCAAAGTATGTTAAAGTTGCACAGAGGAATACTCAATCAACATAAAGGATACAGGAAAGCGCGGTGAACAAATGAAAGAGGGTTTCTTAGTTTCTAATGGACTCTACGCTGCTGTACCTTATGGCAACAAAGGATACATCATTATACACAATGGTCAGCAACTTGAGAAAGTGTGTAGAACTGAAGATTCTGCACGAAAGTATATCAATGCTCATCGTAAGGGTAAATCAGTCGCACAACTTCCCGTTGATTAAAAGGGGGGACGTGCAAAGTGGACCTATAGTATCACCAAAAAATTATGTTTGTCACTGAGGATCTCAAATCTGCTGTGAATGAGGCAGAGTCATTTCAACAAGAGAGCAGTTATTCTGACTTGATTTGTCTCAAATCCACGAAAGGTGGTGTTGGTCTTAACACCTTTGAGACTGCACTTGTCAATGCCAAAGAGTATATGAGCGATGAGGATGTTACGTTCTATCGTAACTTTTATCGCAACTATTCTTCTCCTCTTTGTGTTCTTCCTAAAGGGCACAGTGGCAAATGTTCTTGTTCCTATGGTAAGTTCTTTGTTGATAAGTTTGCAAAGAAAATTAAGGATTGTGATACTACTCCTGGAGATGATGACATTCTCTACAAAAATCGAGCACGTCGTATCTTTCCCATTCAGGTTAATAAGAATCAATACACAGTTCTGAACGCAAAATATACTTGGAAGGCAAAAAATATCAAAATGAAAGCAGCAATCCCCGCTGAGTTTGGTGGCACTAATTTCACCATTGCCACCGCACATTTTGACTTTGCTGCTATTTTGCTGCTGCAAAAAGGAATTGAGCATAAACTATCCGAAGATGTGGAGTTTAAGTTGCTTGAACGTGCTCAAGACATTGTTGATGAGTTTGTAGCACAGGGCATCGACATTGTTGATGAGAATGGACAACTTTGTTGCCCTGTGTTAGGATGTACTATTGAACCAGAATGGTACGAGACTGATGATAAGAACCCAAATCAAGTTCAGTTTGGTCACGTCCAACCGATTCGCTCCGATAAGTATATGACCCGTGGTGGTAATGTTGTACCTATCACCCGCAACGGTAACCTAATGCAATCCGATAAATCTATTCAGCAAACTTATGCAGACCAAGAAGCAGCAGTCGAACGTCGTAAAGCAAGGAGATTGCCTTGTTGAGTTAGAAAAATTAGAAGATAAATCAGTCGATCTCATTCTCATTGATCCGCCATACAACATCGGCAAAGATGAATGGGACGACTTTGGAATCACCAAAAAAGGTTATCAACCAAAACCCTATACTGGTGAATCTTACTATGACTGGATGCAAGAAGTATTTGTTGCACTAAGTCGCGTTATGAAAGATTCAGGTTCATTCTGGTTCTTTCACAATGACTTTAGAATGATGGCAGAATTGGATCGACGTATTCAATCTACCACGGACTTTGAGTATAAAAATTTTATTGTCTGGAATAAGTTATTTCCTGGATGCAAACAAGAGGGATTCTTGAATGGTTTTGTGCAAGTTGAAGGTCTAAACAATTTCCAGAAAATGGCAGAGTATATGTTATTCTATACTCGCAAAGATATTCATCTTAAGTTAAAAGAACGACGGATGGAGTTAGGTGTTAAATCATCTGATATTAGCAAGGAGATATTGAGTAAAACTGGTGGATTGACTGGTTGGTACAGTAACATTGAAACTGGTAAAAATTACCCCACAGAGGAGACAATTATTCCAATTACCAAATATTTGGGATTCACAATGAACGATCTTGTGCCAAAGTTCTATAATCAGAAGAACAGTCATTCTATTTGGCAATATGATTTTGATTCCAAAAAGATGGGTCATTTAACACCAAAACCAATCGAATTGCTTAAAAACATTATTGTTCATTGCACTGATCCTGGTGATTTAGTTTTAGATTGTTTTGGTGGGAGTGGTAGCACTGCTGTTGCATGTATTGAAACTGATCGTAACTATCTGTTGATCGAAAAAGAACAAAAATATGTTGAGATTGCGGAAGATAGGATAGCACGGTATTCTGCACGATTGCCTATCTGATTGAAAGGGGGGACGCCCAAAGTGGACCTATAGTATGAAGAACACTCATCTCGAACATCCTGAAGATTCTATCCTCAGCGGTGACCTTTCTGTGTTAGATTGGTTCACTGCTGGTGGTGACCTCAGTGTAAAGATTGACGGTGCTCCTGCTGTTGTTTGGGGTACGAATCCTGCAACTGGTAAGTTCTTTGTGGGCACCAAGAGTGTGTTCAACAAAGTAAAGATCAAGATCAACGAATCACACGAAGACATTGATGCGAACCACCAAGGAAATGTCGCGCAAATCCTTCATTGCTGTCTGGATTCTTTGCCTCGCATCGCTGGCATTGTGCAAGGTGACTTTATCGGGTTTGGTGGACTTTCGGAATACACTCCCAATACTATCACCTACCAGTTCCCAGAAGTAATCACTCAAAGCATCATCATTGCTCCGCATACTTGTTACGTTGCGAAGAATGATCTGCGTGATGCTGTTGCAATCCCCGACTTTTATCTGTGGATTGATACATCTCACGTCAAGTTTGTAAAACCTGAAGCATATATCGCTCACGGTCAAGATTCGTTTGCTGATGTCAAAGAAGTCTGCGATTTTGCCCGTCAAATGTCAACAATGTGTCAGTTTGTTCAGGGTAAGCAACTTGCCAACCTGAAGAAACAACTTAATGCCAAGATTCGTGAGGGTCTTCCTATCAGCGACACTGACACCTTTGATTGCGATCCTAACTTGATTCGTCTGTGGTCATTGGTAAAATCAATCAAAGATGATTGTTTGTTCCTGTGTCGCAATTATGGTCCTGCAGCATATCTGAACAGCAACAGAATTGATGCGGAAGGTTATGTCCTCACCAATCAGTTTGGTATGATGAAGTTGGTCAATCGTGAGGTATTCTCTCATGCAAACTTCAATCTAGCAAAGAATTGGTAAGGGGGGACGCCCAAAGTGGACCTATAGTATGAGCAACACTACCATGCAAGTCCAAGCACAGCAAGTCATTGCAGATTCGGTCCTTAAGAATACCTATCTGCTGATTGAAGCACTCAAAGACAATTATCGTCAGTATTCTATCCGTTCTCATCAACGTTCTGTAGAGAACTTTGACTTTACTTATGATGGATCTCCTTCGGTTCAGTCGCAATATCATCAGCAGAAGATTGATGAACTCAAGTCTGGCAAGTGTGACATTGATTATACCATTGAGTCTGGCAAAAAGTATCACAAAGTCATCTTTATTGATGGTGGCGGTGGTCGCTCTGCTCACTGCTTCGTTGACAAAAAGACTGGCGAAGTGTATAAGTCGGAATCCTGGAAGTCTCCTGCCAAAGGTGTACGTTACGACCTGCGATTGATCGCTGATCGTGAATACCTGCTGGAAAATGCTGATTGGTCGGGTGGTTATTTGTACGCAAAGTGATTGAAATGACTTACTCTAACCTCTCCAAGATTCGCCCGAAGTTGAGAACATCGGGCAACATTACTGGTAATTTTGGTAAATCAAAGGTCAAAGCAGGATCTACACTCAATGACATTGGTGTAAGTAATGCTGAAGTCATCAAATGTACCACACAAGATGAATACCTGAAGCGACTGTATTATGCTTTTGATAACACTTCCGAACCTAAACTTCGTCAGTTCATTTATACTGAGATCAAGAAGATTCACATTCAGAGAGGAACTTGGTAAGGTGATGCAAAGGGGGGACGCCCAAAGTGGACCTATAGTATGAGCAACACTACGATGGATCAAGTCTTCCACTATCACACCAACTGGAAAGAGGGTAAAGTGAATCAAATGTGGATTCAGCAAGTTACACCCGAATGGCAAGAATGTGACCACAAATACGTTGCCATCGCTCTCAATCCTGAAACTAACAAAAGCATGGTAATGTCTCATCCTCGCAGTCATTATGATACTCTCCAGTGGGTTCGTAAGTTCTGCGGTTCTTTCTGCATCCTGAACTGATTATGAAAAACTATCGTCTGTTGATTGAGTATTGGGTTCCTGATGAAGATGAGAACCTATACGAAGAAAAGTTCATTCAATCGCGTTCATCTTGTGGTAAAATTGCTGATGATTACTTAGCACAAGACCGCACAAATCTTATCCGTTCCGTTGAAGTTACCCCTGTTTGATTATGGCAAATAACAATACTCTCGCACATCTTCGTGATCGTGTGCAACGTTTGATTGAACAACAGGGCGAAGATGCACCTGCTGCTGCATTTATCTTTACCAACGAAGATGTATTTGTTTGGGATGAAGATGGTGGCAATCAAATACCTGTAGAGCGTGATATTGCGTTCGACATTCTCAACGAAGTTGAAGACTATGATTATATCTACACGCAAGTGTTTGATCTCATCGAAGAAGAAATCAAGTCTCGCAATCTTAACAACAAATGACTGAGCACACTGGTTACACTTTCAATCGCGTTGAGTTCACTGCAAACGAGGAAACTTGCATCCTGAAGTTTCTCAATGAAGCACGAGAATGTGGATACCCAAGTAAGAACGAACAATGGTATCCTGTCATCGATTCTATCATTCAAAAGTTTTTCGATTCTAACATTCAAGAAGCACAGGAGTTTCAGACACGATGAAGTACATTGTTGATCTATACGTTGGTGGTAAAGTCTTCAAGGAAGAAGTACAAGCAAACTCACCAAAAGATGCACGAGAGACTGCACTTGCTCGCAATCCTACTGCAAAAGTTGTGAGTGTCAATGTCAGTTTTCGATGATTGAAAGGGGGGACGCCCAAAGTGGACCTATAGTATGAGAACAACTTTCACCGTCCGTTTTGATTCCAATGCCCTGGATTCTCCAGAGTACATTGGACCTTTCTACTCCGAAGATGATGCCCAAGACTATTGCGATGCCCGTAACGGTTCTTTAGCACTTTCTGGGATTCCTTCTTCTGTTGCTTGTTACTCTGTTGTTGACTGATGATGACACAAACCACTCTTACTTTTGAGGAGATTGATGCTCTCCTTAAGTTCATTGAGTTTCACACTGATTCATTACGAATTGATGAAGAATCTGCGGAGGAATTGAATGAACTTATTGGGTGCGATGTTGATGCACTCTACAATAAACTTTCTGAAATGCAGGATGAAGTCTAATGCAATTCCAAGTTACCACAATCGAGTTTGATTTTACTGAAGATAATGACATTCTGCGTGGCACAGATGCAGAATGGCAAGAATACCAACAAATCGTAATTGATGACACGTTAGCAACAATTTGGGAGGCATGTGATGAAGATGATCTAGTCGAAGAGATTACATGTGCAACTGGTTGGTGTATCAAGTCCATCGATTATCGCCATGTTCTTAACACTTTCTAATTGATGAAACAAAGGGGGGACGCCCAAAGTGGACCTATAGTATGAACACTACTCCTTTCAACTTCCAAACCGACATCACTCCTGCACTTCTGGAGTTTATGCTCAATACTGCACCTTTCACTGATTTGAATGATTGTGTAGATTTTGTCTGCAATGTTTTTGACCTCGATGCAACTGATGAATTGATTGATTCGATTGCTGATGAGTTCGATGCTTTCTTCGGTAACTGAAATGTTTATTCTGAATGATACAGCAAAGAATGATTCTGCTGTTCAACTTGCACTGAGAGAGTATGCACAACGTCTTCAAGATGAGGAAGATTATCGTCAGAAAGTTTTATCAGGTGAGGTAATTCCACAACGCACAACAGTTCATAACATCTCTGACCGTGACTAAAATTATCTCACTTGTGTTCATTGTAGCACTACTTTTCTCACCGTCGATTCGTTCACTGACTGCCAACACTTTACATACTGTTGCTGACATTATCTCACCACAACAATGACATTCTCAACTGACCAAATCTCCTCTCTTAAAGCACTCATTGAGTTTCATGATGATTGGGAAGAATTAAGCGAACTTCTTGGCACTGATATTGAAACTCTCTACAATGTAGTCTGCTCACTTGATAAAAACAATGATTGAAACTGATTATCACACAATTCCCACAAACATCTACGACAAGATTAAAGAACAAGCAGAGGAGTTAGGTATTTCGATTGATTACTTTTTGATGGAGTTTTGTAAGGTTTCCGATTCCTGAATCAAAGGGGGGACGCCCAAAGTGGACCTATAGTATAAGCACTCAACCAACCATCATGCGTAAGATCGAACAACAAATCATCTCTGCAATTCGTAACAACAAGGATCTGAAAGTTGCGAACACTCAAGTCATCAACTATACCAACAGTTCTGATGTTTATCTGCACGGTAATCTGATCGCTCGGATTGGCGAAACCTGGATGGAATTGTTCCATGCTGGGTATCAAACAAACACCACAAAAAGTCGTCTTAATGCACTTCTCCAAGCGTTCGGTATGGAAGGTGAGTATATCTTCCAGAAGAACTTTCAGTGGTTTATTAACTATCAAGGAGCACCGATTCCGTTCTTTAATGGTATGCGTCTGAACTGAATCTATCACTCTTCATTCACACTTACTCAACACAAACAAAATGGAACTTACTCAAGACCAATACGATAAACTTCTTGCCAACTATATTGAGCAGATTGTTGATGGTATGGATCTCGACAGTTTGGTACAATTTGCAAGCGAACAACTTGAACTGAATCTGCGTGAAAGTTGCTCAACTCCAGATGAACTGATCGAAGAGATTTCACTCTTTTATGATGAAGACTATGTGAATGATATGGTGGAAAGTGTACTTAACTGATAAGAGTTTGATACAATGAGAACAACGATTCGCTGGTTTTGTCCTTATTCTCAAGGGTGGAAGTTTCAAGGGTTTAATACCTACAATGAAGCAGAAAGAATGGTTGATTTTTATACACGAGCAGGGACGATTGCATCTATTATGACATACTAACTCAGAGGGGATTACACCCCTCTTTTTTTATGCTTTTTCGTCAAAATAAGGTTAAAAAGGTATTAAATCAATTAAAAAATGTAATTAAAAATATAAATGAGTGATTTATTTGTTATTGATACGTATTCTCAATAAGGGTGATAATGCTATGAATTCGTATCAATTAGAGGGCATTAATCGTCTATTAAATGTGCTGAGACCTTGTGATTTAGACCCTTATAAATGTGCTGAAGTCTTGTGATCTTTGCGTGCATTGTATCAGCACTCCGCCAAAATGTCAAGTCCCCCGCTGTCACAAAATCCCCACAATCCCCCCGCATAAAATCCACACCCCGCCGATAAATACTCCCCAGGACGTTGACAATAATTCCCAGGTATCTTATAGTATCTAAAGAACACCAACGGAGCGTACCTATGTCAGTAGCGTATCAACAAGCGCAGAAGCAGCGTTATAGAATCACTCTGGATCTATCAGTGTTCGGTGACTTCGACCCCCACCAGATTGACTGGGAGAAGTTATTCAAACTGGAACCTGCGGAAAAGTGTGAAGCATACGTTGAGGACTTAAGTACACCTGACCGTTGGTGAGTTGGTAACAACGAACGTGCTGTGAGTGAATCAAAGGGGGGACGCTTAAAGTGGACCTATAGTATGAACATCAACGACCTCCTCTCCAGCATCGCTCTCACTGAAGAACTTGCGATGGAAAACTATCAACAACGCAATGGAGTTGTTGATTATCGCCTCGATGGAGTTTGTAATCACTACTTCCCCAAATATACCTGGAGTGGTCTTAATGACGGTGAAGTTTGCCTGACCTGTAAAGTTTCCAAGACTGTAAAAGGGCAGTTCCGTTATACCTTTCAAGTGGACGGTAAGCGTATCGCAGAGAAGATGATTGTCTCTGAGTTCCTTGCTCTTGGTGCGCTTCGGTAAGTTATACTTAAGTCTCACACAGTTCTTTACATTTTCCAAACACAAATGACCGTCACTTTCCAAACAAATCTGTCTGACACTGAGTATAACGGTTGGACGAATTATGAAACCTGGAATGTTGCTCTCTGGATCAACAATGATGAGGGTTTGTATCGCCTTGCTCAAGAGTGTGGTGATTATCAAACCTTCTGTGATTACGTTGGTTCAGATGCAGTAACTGGTGATGGGGTTCGTTATAATGACCCCGCTGTAAATGTCGTCCAGATTGATAGTGACGTTTTCGACTACTGATTCACACTTAACACTCACACTTTCGTTATCAACAATCATGCGTTACATTCCGTCTTCCCGTTATACTCTGGATGAGATCGCAGAGCAATGTCGTGCTGCTATCAATCGTCCCGCTCAGTATCACAAACCAGTGGTGATCAATGTTTATGATGAGGTGCGTAAGTTCTATCGCTACAATGACACTTCGAAGTTCTGGAGTTATGATGCACCACTGATCGCACAGTAAGGTATACAAAGGGGAATGAGATGCGCCCCTATAAAGACACTCACTCAACACACAGTTATTAACACTTAACAACACAAAATGTCCAAGTCGATTGCACTTTCTCTGCTTGCTCAAGGTAACAACGGCAATGAGATTCTGTCCATTCTCGATGCACTCGTCGCTGATAATGTGAGTGGTTTTGATTATATCGAATCGCCCGTGATTGAGCAGGTGATTGGTGTTCCTACACTCAAGGAGATTGCGTTCTAATGTGATGCTTACTGTGTGCCCCGTGATTGACATCGTGGGGCAGCAGTGTTATACTTGGTGATGTCGTGATTCGGCAGTTAATCCGGTGCGGTTCTTATGGCGCCGTGGCGGCGTTGTGGTTATAATCCCCCGATGCCCCCCCGTATTAAAAAAAGCAAACTACCCTAACCTACAGAGGTGACAAATCGACCTCTAAATATCAAACACATAAAAATTTTCCGGAGGTAAAAAATGGGAGTCAAATGGATTCATAAAGGTGGATATTCCCGCCCCGATAAAAGAACTGTGAGAAAAGGTGGAAAGAAGTAATCGCCCCTATTGGAACTTCTGGAAGGTTGTATTGGCGGGCTGGATGATACGCTATCCACGCCCGTTTTTTGTTGCACTAGGATTTTGTATGGTGCTGATATATAATGCAGTGACAAAATAAAACTGAAAGAAAAAATTCCGGAGATATTTTTTATGACCGCAGTAGAAAAGGTATATCACATTTATGCAAAGGATAAGTGTTTATTTCATTCATTAAAAGAAGATGAATTTAAAACGACTTGGAATACTTTACATCGAATGGTTGGAGTCATGAAGACTGATTATACTACTGATGATTTGAACTTTATTGAACTCTCAGTCAGTTCTGGAGGTGGTGGGGACAAATCATATGACCCAATTGGAAGTCCATCTTACTAATTGACAAAAGCATATATAGACTGATAAAATTGACATTGAAGGTTTATTTCTCTTATGGCAAAAGGATTTACTGTTAAAGCAACTGCACCAACTCCAAAACAAGAATGGGATATTGATGCAATCAAAGAAAGAATGCGTGGGAAGAGTATTGTATTCTGTCTTCCTGGTCGTGGGTGTTCTTTTATTTTTCTGAAGAACTTTGTACAACTGTGCTTTGATATGGTACAGAATGGAATGAGTATTCAGATTTCACAAGATTATAGTTCAATGGTGAACTTTGCACGTTGCAAATGTTTAGGTGCAAATGTTCTTCGCGGTCCCAAGCAAGTTCCTTGGGATGGTAAACTAGAATATGATTATCAACTCTGGATTGACTCGGATATTGTCTTTGATACAAACAAGTTCTGGCAACTCTGTGATCTTTCTCTCTCAGAAGATGGAACAGAACGTGAGATTACTGCTGGTTGGTATGCCACTGAAGATGGACACACAACTTCTGTCGCACACTGGTTAGAAGAAGATGACTTCCGCAAGAATGGTGGAGTGATGAATCACGAAACCGTTGATTCAATTTCAAAGCGTAGAAAGCCTTTCACAGTGGATTACACTGGATTTGGTTGGGTCCTGATCAAAAAAGGTGTCTTTGAAAATCTGGAGTATCCCTGGTTTGCTCCAAAGATGCAAGTCTTTGAATCTGGCAATGTTCAAGATATGTGCGGTGAGGATGTTTCATTCTGTCTTGATGCAAAGGATGCGGGCTTTGAGATTTGGTGCGATCCTCGTATTCGTGTTGGGCACGAAAAGACTCGTATTATCTGATGAACTATAACGTACTTTACAAAGGACGTAAAATTTATATGAATCTCACTGCAGAAGAGTGTAGTGAGATTCTTCAAGACTTCTCTGAGCGTTTTTACTCGGGTGAAGATATTAATCCAAACGATTTAGAACTGGAGGAAATTTATGGCTAAAGGCGGAAGTAGTAAGGTTATTTTTGAACCTGGCGCTCCTAAGAAAACTCGTCAGGGACGCTCAGCTCGTACATTACTCAGTGCGACCTCTCGTAATGGTAAAAAGAAGCGTTATAGAGGGCAAGGACGATAAAATGAATAGAGTGCTTAAATAGAAGTAAGCACTCTTTTTTTATGACTGAGAAAGAAAATCATATTTTGAATTGGATACGTGAAGTATCTAAAGTCAGAGAAGAATTAAATGGATTTGCAATTTGTCCTTTTGCTTCGAATGCAAAATATCGCATCGTAGAGTGCTCTGCAAGCGCCATAGAACCCATTGAAGATATGGATGTGATAATCTATATCATTGAGGATGAATTTAATCTTGATGAGGTTCAAAAATGGGTTGATATTTGCAACTCAAAGTATGATGAATGGAAGTTTTTTGAAGACTGTGGCACATATGACACATTCATTAATGGAATTCAAACAAACAATGGCAAATATAATTTAATTTTAGGGCAACCAACTCAAAAATTACGCAAGTTTCGGGAAAATTTAGCAAAAACATCCTATTATGATATGTGGGATGATGACTATCTCAAAGAAATACTAGAAAATGACTATGACATCATTGAAAAACGGGATAGCAACCCCGTAAAAAGTTCTGATTTAACAAATCAGGAGCAAAACAATGACCAAACAAGTCGATAAAGACGAAAATTTTATGAAAAATGAATGGGGAACTCAGTATTTGGCAAGTGAATATGGTTGGGAGACCAAAATAGAGAAGCAAAAGATGCTTCGTGAGATCGCAAATGACGATTTAACACCCAAAAAACACGATTTTTACCATCAAAGTGAAATTCACTCAAAAATTCGCAACGATGAGGACTATGATGACTGGGAATATGGAACGGAACCCATTTATGAGCCCAAAAATCCTTAATAAATAAGGTAGAATTATCATATCTAATGCCACTCGAAAGGGTAAGTCAGGGTTTTAAAGATATTAGCATGTCATTTCAGGTTAATCCCCTGAATAGTGACCTGATTGCCCTTAAAAATGAAACTGCAATCTCTCGCTCTATTCGTAATATTGTATTTACAGTGCCTGGAGAGAAGTTTTTTAATGAAAATTTTGGATCTAGAGTTTCTCAAAGTTTATTTGAAAATGTTGATGAGATTTCGGCATCAACTATTGAAGATGAAATACGAAATTCAATACGCAACTATGAACCAAGAGTTCAATTAGTAAGCGTGAATGTTTATCCAGATTATGATAATAATTCTTTTGATGTAGTAATCGTCTATAACATTATTGGAGCAGACGTTCCTGCTCAACAGTTACAATTTGTATTGCAACCTACAAGGTAAATGCCACTAGTAAACTTTACAAATCTGGACTTCGACCAGATTAAAACAACGCTTAGGGATTATCTTAAGTCAAATTCCAATTTTACTGATTATGACTTTGAGGGGTCTAATCTCTCAACGATTCTTGATGTTCTGGCATACAATACCTATATTACTTCATATAATGCAAATATGGTTGCAAATGAAGTATTCATTGATAGTGCAACTCTAAGAGAGAATGTAGTTGCACTTGCAAGAAACATTGGATATGTACCAAGATCAAAAAAAGCATCAAGAGCAACAGTAAGTTTTTTTGTAGACTGTTCAAATATAACCCCAACACCAGTTTCACTAACGCTTAAGAAGGGTCCTGTTGCAAGCACATCAGGTACATTTAGTAATCAATCATTTGTTTTCTCAATCTTAGAAGATATTACTGTTCCAGTTTATGATAATATCGCAGAATTTAATAACATAGCAATTTATGAAGGAACTTTATTAACTTCTAACTTTACTTATACTGATCGAAATCCAAATCAAAGATTTATATTACCAAACTCTGGAATTGACACTAGTTTAATTTCTACAATTGTAAAAAATAGTCAACAATCAACAGTTTCCGTAAAGTATAATCAACAAGATAGTCTTTTTTCAATTGATAAAGAATCTGAGATTTACTTTATACAAGAAATTGAAGATGAAAGATATGAATTAATTTTTGGTGATAATGTCTTTGGTAAAAAACTACAAGAAGGTAATTATATTGAAGTTTCATATATTACAACCAATGGAGACTCAGCAAATGGAGTCAGTCAATTTGTATTTTCTGGTAGATTAACATACACAAGAAATTCGACTGATTATGTTGTAACTTCTGGAATATCGTTGTTGACCACTGGATTAACATCATCTGGTGGTGAAAATATAGAATCCGTAGAGTCAATTAAAAAATATGCACCAAGAATCTATTCTTCTCAAAACAGAGCAGTCACTGCAAATGACTATGAAACTCTAATACCTGCAAAAATTTATCCAGAAACTGAATCTATATCAGTCTTTGGCGGAGAAGAATTGATTCCTCCCCAATACGGTAAAGTTTTTATCAGTATCAAACCAAGAAGTGGAGATTTTCTTTCAAATTTAGTCAAAGAAAATATCAAATTAAAACTTAAAAAATATTCTGTTGCTGGAATTGTTCCCGAAATTTTAGATCTTAAGTATCTGTATATTGAAACCGATTCTAAAGTTTATTACAATACAAATCTTGCTCCAAGTGCATCTTACGTTTCAAGTATTGTTCAATCAAATGCAACTAAGTATTCGGAATCAACTGAATTAAATAAGTATGGTGCCAGATTTAAGTATAGTAAGTTTTTAAAAATTATTGATGATAGTCACGAATCAGTGACTTCAAATATTACCAAGATACAAATTAGAAGAGATCTTAGAACCTCACTGAATAGTTTTGCAGAGTATTCAATTGGATTTGGAAATGAATTCCACATTAATAGTATGAGTGGATACAATATTAAGTCTACTGCATTCAGAGTAAGCGGAATTTCTCAAGATGTTTATCTTTCTGATGTTCCAAATACAGATAGAGTAACTGGTTCAATATTCTTCTTTAATGTTCCAAATGCCTCATCAACTACGCCAACAATTTTAAAAAGAAATGTGGGGGTAATTAACTATAAATCTGGAATTATTACCCTCAATCCAGTTATTATTACTTCAGCAAAACAAAAAAATGGGCAACCAATAATTGAAATATCCGCCACACCAAAATCAAATGATGTGATTGGATTGCAGGATTTGTATTTGCAACTAGATATTAGTAAGAGTAATTTTGAAATGGTCATCGATGAAATTTCTTCTGGATTAGACCCTTCAGCATCAAATTACATTGTATCATCAAGTTACACTAACGGGAATTTAGTAAGATTATAATCAAATGACAGAAAAGAGAGTTCAGTTTAGCAACATCGTTCAGAACCAACTTCCTGCGTATGTTAGGGAGGAATTTCCGTTAATCTCTGAATTTCTATCACAATATTATATTTCACAAGAGTTTCAAGGCGCTCCCGTTGATCTTATTCAAAATATAGATCAATATGTAAAGGTTGATGAAATTGCAAATAATTCAAATTCCCTATATCTTTCAACAAGTATCAATGATATTGATACTACAATTGTTGTAGATGTTGGCAAAAATCCAGAAGGGACACTAAACTTTCCCGACTCTTATGGACTTCTCCAAATTGGTGATGAGATTATTACATATACTGGAAAAACAACAAATTCATTTACTGGTTGTATAAGAGGGTTTAGTGGAATTACTTCATATACAACTCAAAATGCTCCTGACCAACTAACTTTTAAATCATCAAAGTCTTCTTCACACAATTCTGGGACTAAAGTTGTAAATTTAAGTTCTTTATTCTTAAAGCAATTTTTATCAAAGATAAAATATCAACTTTCTCCAGGATTTGAAGATAGAACTTTATATTCGGGATTGGATCAATCAATCTTTTTAAAACAGATTAAAGATTTTTATCAAAGTAAAGGAACTGACGAATCTTTTATTATTTTGTTTAAAGTTTTATATGGAAAAGACGTTAAAATTATAAAACCAAAAGAAAATCTGTTTAGACCCTCTGATGCTCAATATAGATTAACTAATGATGTAGTAGTAGAAAGCATTTCTGGAGATCCATCAGATTTAATCAACCAGACATTACAACAAAATGCATATGGAAATATATCATATGCTCGCAGTCCAATAACTTATATTGAAAAAATAGTTTCTGGTGTTGGTAATACCTATTATAAACTAAGTTTAGACTCTGGATACAACAGGGATATTATCGCTAATGGCGCAACCGTAGGAAAATTCACAGTTCATCCACAAACAAAAATAATTGGACCAGTATCTACTGGGGTTACTGTTTTTGATGTAGATTCTACTGTTGGATTTTCTTCAAGTGGAGAACTCCTAGTAAAATATGGAGATGATAGCACAGGAATAGTTACATATACTTCAAAAACTTTAACTCAGTTTTTTGGTTGCTCTGGAGTTTCTAAAACTATCCTTGATGGAGCAGCAATTGGTATTAATACATATGCAAGCGCGTATAAACCAAATGGTTCTCTTGTAAAACTAAGAGTAACCTCTGTTTTAAATTCTACCGAAATCATTGGAGATACTCGTTATCATTCAAAAGATGATACTTCCATAATCAGAACTTTAGGTGTTAAGATCGAAGACACCCCTTCAAAAAATTGGTTTTTTAATATTCCAGTTTCATATAAGGTGAAGTCTATTTTTTCTCTTGGCACAAATGATACTTACAATATAACAACAGATAAAAAGAATGTTTTAAAAATTGGCGATAAAGTTGATGTTATTTCAAGTTCCGGAGTTAAAAAAACTTCAACTGTCATTGACTTAATCTCTGATACTACATTCACAATAAAGGGTCAAGGATCACTTTCCTTATCTGATACTTATACTATTAAAAAAATAATACTTAAGGTAAATTCCTCTTTTTTCCCAGGTGCATCTACTTTAAATTCAAATGTACAGAATGTATACAAATTAAATCAAAAAACTTTAGTCTCTTCACCATCAATTCCCAGTTATTATAATCAATCTTTAAATGCTACTAATAGATTGGTAACAATCTCCGGATCATTCTCAGGCGATACCTTTACCATCACACCAAACTCAGATCACGGATTTTATACAGGAGATTCTGTTTATTATACTCCTGCTTCTCCCACAAACTCTTTATTTGATGAAGGGATATATTTTATTAAGAGAGTAGATTCAAATAAAATTAAACTAGCAAAAAGTAGATCAAATATTTTTAATAATATATTTGTTTCAATTTCTAGTGCAACAACAGTAACTAGTGATAAAATTGAACTATATGATTTAAAATCAAAAACTCTTGGTTCTCAAAAAATCCTTAGAGAAATAGATACTCCTATTGAAGATGGAAATGTATATGAAACAAATCCAGGATTTACTGGAATTTTAATTAATGGTGTAGAAGTTTTAAATTATAAAGCAAGCGAATCAATTAATTATGGAAAACTAGAAAGAGTAAACGTAATTGCTCCTGGTTCAAATTATGATATTATTAATCCACCAGTTTTAAGTATATCAGATTCTGTAGGTAGTGGTGCAACTGGTTTTTGTGCAATTAAGGGTTCTCTTCAAGAGATTAGAATTATTGATCCTGGATTTGATTACCTAGACACTCCAATAATTAAAATTACTGGTGGCAATGGTGTTGGCGCAAAAGCATATGCCAATATGAAATTGATTAGTCATGAATCTGTATTTAATTCGCAAGGAAATGCAGCACTTATTGATATTGGCAGTGCAACATCAACTATTGGATTTACGACATACCATAAATTTAGAAATGGCGAAAGAGTCATTTATAAAACAGACAGTCAAAGAGGAGTTGGTGGATTATCAACAGATTCATCATACTTTGTTTCAGTAAAAGATAATTTTACAGTTAAATTACACAACACTTTGAATGATGCAATATCTGGAATTAATACCGTAGTTTTATCATCGTATGGTATAGGAAATCATAAGTTACAATCATATAACCAAAAATCCGTTCTTAAATCAATTAACATTGAGAATCCAGGGTTTGGTTATGAAAATAAAAAAAGAACAACTACACATTTGGGAATTAATACTTCACTATCTCAAATTGAAATTGAATCGCATAATTATGAATCAGGAGAAACTATAGTTTATACTACAGATTTTACTCCTATTGGTGGTCTTTCAACAAACACCAACTACATCGTAACCAAAGTCAATGACAATGAATTCAAGTTATCTACCGTTGGTGTAGGTAGCACTGATTATGATTTTTACTACAAAACTAAACAGTATGTTGATCTAACGTCTACAGGAATTGGTACACACACATTTAACTATCCAGAAATAAAAGTAGAACTCATAGGTAATGTTGGATTATCCTCAATTGGAACAAAAACATTTGATGCGGTTGTTCAACCTATTTTTAGAGGTCAAATCACTTCAGTTCATCTAACTTCAAAAGGTGTTGGATATGGTTCATCTGAAATTATTAATTTCTACAGACAACCTTCTTTTGCATTGAAGTCTGGCAAATCAGCACAATTAAACCCAATAGTATCAACAGATGGGAGACTTATAGAAGTTTTAGTTGATAATGTTGGATCTGAATACAATTCTCCACCAACCCTAACCATCATTGGAAGCGGTTCTGGTGCGGTAGTTACACCAATCATTACAAATGGTCAATTAACATCGGTTAAAGTAATTGAGAGTGGGTTGGGATATACGCAAGAGTCAACTTCTATTATTGTGACGCCTGCTGGGTCTTCTGCAGAGTTTAGTGGAAAGATTCAATCTTGGACTATTAATCTTTATAAAAAATATTATTCATCAATTACACCAGATGATGGTTTTGTTACAAAGGGATTAAATGAAAAGTTTGGTCTTCAGTATTCACATCTTTATGCACCAAGAAAGTTAAGAGAAATTATTCAACCAGTAGATCAGAGTGGAAATAAAGTTTATGGTAAAACTGATTTAGCAAAGGAAAACAATGTTGAAGCGAACTCTACAAGTCACTCGCCAATTATTGGATGGGCATATGATGGAAATCCAATTTATGGACCATATGGTTATGTTACAAAAACTGGTGGCATTGTTTCTCAATTAAAATCTTCATATATTTTAGAAAATAAACCAAATAGACCATCATCTACATTATTTGAGTCTGGATTTTTTGTAGAAGACTTTACTTATTATAAAAAATCTGACGACACATTCCTTGATGAAAAAAATGGAAGATTCTGCGTAACTCCAGAATATCCTAAAGGAGTTTATGCATATTTTGCTACGTTTGAAACTTCTCCAGATAGTGGTGGAAAATTTGTAGGATACAAACAACCAAAGTTTCCATATCTAATTGGTAATTCATTTAAGTCAAAACCAAATGAATTTAATTTCCTAAAAAATTCAAATCAAGACGATTTTGATTTGAATCAGACCAATTGGTCCAGAAATACTTATTTTTATAACTTAATAAATGATGAAGCATCGTATCCATATATTACAGTTCCTAATAAATTAAATCAAACTGTAGACGTTAAATTTGCAACTCCTGGAGTAATAGAGTCAATAGGTATTGTAACAGGTGGTCAAAACTATAGAGTTAATGATTCTTTAGTTTTTGATAATACAAATACTCAAGGAGATGGTGCAAGTGCTAGAATTTTTAAACTTAAAGGAAAAGAAGTAACAACAGTTAGTGTTGCAACCAGTTCTATCTCTGAAGTAGAAATATATCCAGGAGAAAATAAAGATGACTATATTATTTTTGCAGAGAATCCACACAACTTTAAAAATTACGATGATATTGCAGTATCTGGATTAAATACAACTTCATCATTACTTGAAGGTTCTTATCAAATAGGTGTGTCTACAAATATTCTTATTCTCTCTGGAATTGGAACCACTACGGGAACAATTACCACCGGCATAGGAAGTACAGGAGTAACTGGTATTATAACTTATATTAATGTAAAAGGTACTCTAAATTATCCAATTATAAGAGAAAATGATGTTTTATCAATAGAAAATGAAAAAGTTAAAGTTCTGAACGTAGATAAATTAAATTCTAGAATTCGTGTTATTAGATCTTATCAAGGAACATCTGGTGTAGCTCACACTGCATCAACATTAATCAAAGAATCTCCAAGAAAACTTACTATTAATGCGGGATACAAAACATCTTATGATTATAGAATAAACAAGCAATTATATTTTAATCCTGCAGATTCTGTTGGATTAGGGACACTTTTTGGAGTTGGCATTGGCACTACAATTACTTTTAGTAATCCTGGAGCAGGAATAACTCAGATATTCATCCCAACAAAATCAATCTATATTCCAGGACACGGATTAGAAACAGGTGATCTTGTCACTTATTCAAATAATGGTGGGTCTTCGCTTGTAATTTCTTCTACTGGAATCGGAACAACTTCTTTATCCGACCAATCAAACGTTTATGTTGCAAAAATTTCAGATGATTTAATTGGTATTGCTACAGTTAGAGTTGGTTTAGGTTCTACAGGCACTTTCGTCGGAATCGCAAGTACTCAAAGATCTGAATCAACGGTTTACTTTATTTCAAATGGAACTGGGGTATATCATAGTTTTAAAACTAACTTTAGTGTAATTACAGGAACTATTGAAAGAAATATTGTTACGGTTTCGTGTGCTGCCACTCACGGGTTGAATAATAATGATACTGTTTATATTGATGTCAATCCTTCAATTTCAACAACTATTACAGTTAAGTATGATGATTATAATAGAAAAGTAATAGTCAATCCAAAATCATTTGCAGGTGTCAATACATCAACAAATACAATTACAATATCCAATCACGGATTCTATAGTGGCCAAAAAGTAATTCATACCTCAACAGCACCTTCTGGTGGATTGCAAAATGAAGGAGAATACTTTATTGTAAAAGTTGATAAAAATAATTTTAAATTATCAACTACATTCTATGGTGCAACAAAACTTATACCTACTATAGTAGGAATTACAAGTTCATCAACTGGTAATATTTCTCCTATCAATCCACCTTTAACCCTTTATAAAAATTCTCAAGTAATATTTGATGTATCCGATTCTTCTCTATCTTATGTAAATCAATCACAAAGATATCCTGCGTTTAGTTTGGATTTTTATAGAGATAGTAATTTTACTCAAATTTTTGAAACCAGCGGTAAGAAAAATACATTTGAAGTACAAAAATCTGGAATTGTTGGAGTATCGTCAAATGCAAAAGTTATTCTCACTGTTAATAGCAATATTCCACAAAAGTTATATTATAAACTTACTCCAGTCTATGAAAGCACAATTCCAGATGATAAAAAGTATCTTGGAATAGATTCTGAAATTGTTTTAAATAATCAAATTGAAGTATTAGAAAGTAAGTATAATGGTGAAAAAGTTATAACTTCAGTATCATCAACAAGTTTTACATATACTTTACCAACAACACCAGAAAATTCCTCATACGTAAGTTCAGCATCAAGTATCAGTTATACAACAAATTCTACAAATGCCTTTGGATCTATTTCCGAAATTGAAATTGTAAATGGCGGAAGAAATTATTATTCACTACCTGGAATTTCTACCATTATTTCGTCAAACGGACAAAATGCAATTTTAGAAGCATCTAGCACTTCTATTGGAAAAATTAAAAAAACAAAAATTAATGATATTGGATTTGATTTCCCAAGTGATTTAACCCTCAGACCTAGTGTTTCTTTGAATCAGGTCATCAAAGTAGAACCACTGTCATCACTTAAATCAGTTGGAGTTAATTCTTTTGGAAGGGGATATTCATCTGCACCAAAACTTTTAGTGTTTGATGGAAAAACTAATAAAATAATTCCAGAAGTTGATTTGAAATATACTCTTGGACAAAATCAAGTTGAAATTCGCAAAAATACTTATGGTTTAAACAATGCAACTCCAACTATTCTTCCAGTACAAAATTCAAACGGAGTTGGTATTGGTTCAATAAAATACAATTCAAATACAAAAGAAGTTATTGTTACTTTATCCGTAGGATTCAGCACAGCAGATTCTTTCCCATTCAAAGTAAATGACAGAGTTCTAATTGAAGGTATTAGTGTAGGAGTGGGGTCTACTGCAACTGGATATAATTCAGAAAATTATAATTACAAATTATTCACACTTACTTCCGTCACAGAAAATAGAGGTGGAATTGGGTCTGTATCTTATAGTCTTGATGGGATTTTAACAGGTTCTCAAATACCAGGAACTTATGATCCTGTCAATTCCGCTGGAAGAATTATACCAGAAAAATATTTCCCAAGTTTTGAGATCCAACTACAAAAAAATAATTATCTAATCGGGGAACCAATAAAATCAAATACGACTTCTGGTTATGTTGATGGTTGGAATTCAACTATAAATCAACTTAGAGCAGTATCTAAAGATAACTTCATTGAAGGAGAAATTATTGAAGGATTAACATCAAAAACTCAAGGAATCGCAAGTATTGTAGACACCACAGATTCCTTCTTCAAGTTAGATTCAACATCACTAGTTGATAATGGGTGGCAAGTTAATGCCGGATTCTTAAATACCAATTCAGAAAGAATTCAGGATAGTGATTTCTACCAAAACTTCTCATATTCAATTAAATCCCAAGTAAGTTATGATGATTGGAAAGATGCGGTAAGCACCTTAAATCATACAACAGGATTTAAGAAATTTGCTGAATATCAATTAGAAACAAAAAATTCCAACTCAATGGCAGTTGGATTATCTACAGAGAAAACTTATATTGACGTAACATCTGATATTATTAGTTTTGTAGATTTAAACTGTGTCACTGATTTTGATCTAGTAAGAGAAAATTCTCTTAAACTTGGAGAAAAAACATTCTCAAATGAGATTACTTTTTCTAATAAAATTTTAACCGATTATTCTGAATCAATTGGTAATAGAGTTCTATCTATTGATGATATAAGTTCTGAATTTAATAGCAATCCAAGATCGACAAGATTTTCAGAAGTTCATAGATTTTCACTATCTGATGCTAGAGCACAAAAGTATATTACTTATGTAAGTGATAGAAGATATGTTGGACAACGGCAGTTGATGTTAGTTACTTTACTGCATAGTGATGGGGTTGGTTATCTTAATCAATATGCAAGACTAGAATCAACATATGATTTAGGATCATTTGATTTTTCTATTGAGGGATCTGAAGGAATTCTGACATTCAATCCAACTAATTACTCAATTAATGATTATACTGTTACTACTTTAGCATACAATCTTAAAGATGTAATGCTTGGTATCAATACCCTTAATTTTGGGGACTTAGTAACTACTCAAACAAGTAGTGGATCAGTTTCTTCTGGTTCTACAACAATCGTTGGTGTTGGAACCACATATACTTCTGCCAAAGTTCTAGTTGAACTTACAGGATCAAACGGTCAATATGAATTTGATGAATTAAACATAGTTCACGATGGAACTAATGTAGAGTTACTTGAATATGGTCAAATTACAAATCATTCCTTAGATGTTTATTCTAGTTCTGGACTCGGAACTTATTATCCATATATTTCTGGATCTCAACTTAAAGTAGATTTTTATCCAAATACTGGAGTTGCAGTAACGTTTAATACTTTCCAAACTCTTTTAGGTGGATCCTCTTCTGGAATTGGAACTTATGATATGAAACACGCCAGACTTCAGGGCATATCAACTTCAATATCATCTTCTGGATCTCCAGTGGCTACATCAATCATTGAATATCCTGGAGATTATGATTGCTCATATAGCATTGTTCAAGTTGCCGATACCACAAATAATAGATATCAATTGTCCGAAATTGCTGCTTTAGATAATCAAACGGATGAAAGTTCTGGAGAAACTTATATTGTTGAATTTGCAAATGTAGAGACTTATTCTGGTCTTGGTACTTTTGGTATTAGAAAAAATTCATCAACAACACAAATAACTTTTACGCCATTAGCAAATATCAACACAAGAGTCGTTGGATTCTTTAATGCTTTAAGATCTCAAGATGATGTAAAAGATGTAGTTTCATTTAACAATGGTAGTATTGAAACAAATTTCGGAACTTATTTTGGCACTGAAAGAGATATTAAACGAGCATTTGATCTAAAACATAAAGGATATCAAATATTCAGAAGAGATTTTGATGGTAGCAGTGTTTCTATTGCAAACACTCTTACAAATTCAATTACAATTCCAAATCACTTTTTCGTTACTGGAGAGCAAATTACTTATACAAATCCTGGAGCAGGAACTACACAAGCGATAGGAATTACTTCTACTGACTTTGGAGTTGGTATTGGAACAACAGACAAATTGCCATCTAGTGTTTATGTGGTGAAAGTTAATGAAAATACGATTAAACTTTCTAAGAGTGCTCAAGATGCTTTAAATTCAACTCCAAATGTTTTAGACTTAACAACCGTAGGTATAGGGACTTCGCACGCATTTATTTCTACAAATCAAAATGCAAAAGTTATTGTTGCAATTGATAATTTAATTCAAGCACCTATTGTTGCTACGGCACAAACAACTACATTATTAATTAATGCATTTAGTACTGATGACATACTTTATGTCAGCGGAATAACTTCTTTCTTTGGTGGAGATTTGATTAAGATTGGAAATGAAATTATGAGAATTGACTCTGTTGGTGTTGGAAGTACAAATGCAATCAGAGTTAGAAGACCTTGGATGGGAACAGCAGTCGCGGGATATTCCACAGGATCTTTAGTGACAAAGGTAAATGGAAATTACAATATTGTAGATAATACCATTAATTTCATAGAAGCTCCTTTTGGAAATATACCTTTAAGTACAAGCACAAATCCGCCAAATGAAAGAGACTGGATTGGAATATCAACAAGTTCTAGATTCCAAGGGAGAACCTTCCTAAGATCTGGATCTCCTGCGAGTACGAACGAAACTTATTCTAAAAATTATATTTTTACTGATATTTCAAATCAATTCAATGGAAAAACAAAAAATTTCAATCTAAAATCAAATGGATCAAACGTAACAGGAATCGCTACAGAAAATGCTGTCATACTAATTAATGATATCTTCCAGGGACCCGGTTTAACTAATGATTATAATTTGGTAGAGTCTGCTGGAATAACTTCCATTACATTTACTGGTGCTGCTACCTCTATTGCATATGATGTGAATACTTCATCTTTACCTTCTGGTGGTGTAATAGTATCGGTAGGATCTACAGAGGGTTTTGGATATCAACCTTTGGTCTCCGCAGGTGGCACTGCAATTGTATCTGGTCTCGGCACCATTTCTTCTATTAGTATTGGCAACAGTGGATCTGGATATAGATCTGGTCTACAAGTTGTAAGAGTTGGAGTGGCAACATCATCTACAGGAGTTTTACCAATTCAATTTATTGGTATTGCATCAGTAAGTAATGGACACGTTGTTAGTGTTGCTATTACAAATCCAGGATCTGGATACACTTCAACAAATCCACCATATGTAATAATTGATTCTCCTCTCTCATACTCAAATCTTTCCCTTGTTTATAGTTCTTCTTCAGTAACTGGTGTAGGAAGTCAAGCAACAGTTGATGTTGTTGTTGGTCAAGGATCAAGTGTTATAGATTTTGAAATCAAAAATCTTGGGTATGGATATGGTCAAGGAGAGATACTTACAGTTTCTATTGGTGGAACGGTTGGAATTCCTACAGATCCAACTAAACCATTTAAAGAATTCCAAATCTCTATTCAGAATACAATTAATAATAAGTTTAATGGATGGTCAATTGGAGAACTTCAAGTCTTAGATAATATTGAAAACTTATTTGATGGATCAAGATTAATATTCCCATTAAAAGTTGCTGGATCATTGAAATCATTTAGATCAGCAAAAGGTTCAAACATCAATATTCAAGATAATTTCTTAGTCTTCTTGAATGATGTCTTACAAGTGCCTGGATCTGGATATCAGTTTGCTGGTGGTAGTGTAATTACATTTACAGAAGCTCCAAAATCTGGAGATACTTGCAAAATTATTTTCTATAGAGGAAGTGGTTCAATTGATGTTATTGAAAGAAATATATTAGAAACTGTTAAACTCGGTGATGGGCTAACAATTGGTTATGATGCTGGTTTAGGTCAATCTCCGACTTTACAAGAGAGCGAAAGAACTGTAAATTTCATTGAATCCGAATCTACAAATTTAGTCAAAACTTTACCATACTATGGTCCAGGATTATCAAATAATCCAATTACATTAAGACCAGTTACTTGGTGTAGACAAACTGAAGATAAAATTATTGACGAAAAAGAAGTTGGTAAGGACAGAATTCTATATGAAGCTTCTATCTACCCATCTTCATATTTAATTCAATCAGTTGGAATTGGATCTACCATTGCATTTGTCGATACAATTCGTCCATTCTTTAATCCAATTAATGAAAATGATATTTCATTGACATTCCAAAAAGATATTGCAATCTTATCTCAAGATAGCAAAGTTGCCGCGGCTGCTACTGCAATTGTAAGCATTGCAGGAACTATTTCTTCAATACAAATCTCTGACGGCGGATTTGGTTATACAAGTTCTCCAACAGTAACAATTGAAAATGCAGTTGGATTTGGATCAACGGCAGTGGGTATTGCATCAATCACTGCTGGAATTGTAACTTCTATCTCTATAACAGGACCAGGAACGGGATACACATCAACGAATGTTCCAAACGTTCTCATTTCTCCACCCGCTTTCTCAGTCGAAGAAAACACAGTTAATAGTTATGAAGGAGACTTTGGAATTATTACGGGAGTTTCTACAACATCTGTAGGTGTTGCTTCTACTGGAGTAGTATTTGATTTTGTAATTCCAAATGATTCTCCACTTAGAAATTCTTCAATTACTGGAGTAACAACAGTTAGTGGAATCACTACAGGATATTATTTTGTTGTTCATCGTTCTAATGTTGGTAAAGGAGTTACTTCTTTAAATTCTAATGGTTCTACTATTGGAATAGGCACTACTTTCTTAGATAATGTCTATCAAGCAGTTGCAGTTTCTATTGCACAAACCGCTGTTCCTGGTTTAGGAATAACTCACGTTGCAAAAGTAACAGTAAGTCTTTCTTCTTATAATAATCTTTCTGGAATGGGTTATAGTAGTTTCTTTGGTGAGTATAGTTGGGGAAGAATTTCTTTGGGAAGCAGAAAGAAAGAAAGTGCTTACAATGCATATGTCACAAATGGTTATGTTGGAATTGCAACAGGAACTATGATTCGAAGAAATTCTCCCCTTAAATACCTCAATTACATTTCATAAATAGATAAAAAACTGCTCAAATGGCTGCAATTATAACTGATCAGATTAGAATATTAAATGCTAAGAATTTTGTTGCTGGGGTAAGTTCTTCGGGTAATTCCTATTACTCTTTTATAGGACTACCAAATCCAACAGAAATTCAATCTGATTGGGACACAAACCCTCCTTCACCAAAAGATTCTTTTGACGAAGAAAATAGTTATTGGGATACTATGATTGCACTTAAGAGAATTAGTGCATCTGAAGTTAGACAAGTTGTTCAAAAAAGGTTTTGGTCTTCTGGAACAACTTATGATATGTATCGTCATGATTATAGTAGATCAAATACTGCTAAAGTTTCTGGAGCAACCAATTTATATGCAGCATCTTATTATATTTTAAACAGTGATTATAGAGTTTACATATGCCTACAAAACGGAACAACACCAGACACTCCAAATGGAAAACCCTGCCTAGATGAACCAACATTTACAGATCTAGAACCAAGATCCGCTGGTTCAAGTGGCGATGGTTATATTTGGAAATATCTGTATACTCTAAAACCTGCAGAGGTTACTAAGTTTGAAACTTCTGATTTTATTCCTGTTCCTGCAAATTGGGATTCTTCCGTCGACAATACTGCAGTAAGAGATAATGCAGTGGATGGTTCAATCAAAATTGTAACAATAACCAACAGAGGTGTGGGATTAGGAACTGCAAATAGAACTTACACTAGAGTTCCTATTAAAGGAGATGGAACTGGTGCTGAGTGTACTATTGTTGTCAATAATGATTCAAAAGTAGAAACGGTTACGGTCTCAAGTCAAGGATCTGGATATACTTATGGAAATGTTGATCTGTTAGCGGGAGGAGTACCAACAGGAACAACTAGACCCACCTTTAATGTAATTATTTCACCAAAAGGTGGCCACGGTGCAGATATATATCGTGAGTTGGGTGCATATAATGTTCTTCTTTATTCAAGAATAGAAAATGATATTCAAAATCCAGATTTTATAACTGGGAATCAAATTGCCAGAGTTGGAATTGTTGAAAATCCAAAAGTAAGTTCTGGCACTCTACTTACATCCGATAAAGCAAGTGCAGTTTATGCTCTTAAATTAACTGGTATTGGATATAGTTCTGCAACATTTATTGCAGACTCATATGTAAAGCAGACAGTTGCAACAGGAACTACTGCTGTTGGAAGAGTAGTTAGTTATGATCAAACCACAGGTGTTTTAAAGTATTGGCAAGACAGATCTCTAGCAGGATTTAATACTGTTGGTGTTGCAGTTACTAATCCAACATACGGATTCGATTTAACAGAATTTACTAGTTCTCCATCAACTGGAGGAAGTTTAACGATTGTTCCTTCCTCTGGTTCTAATTTAGCAATTGATACTTCTTTCACAGGTATATCTACAGTAATAAATAGTAGGACATATTACCTTGGACAGGAATTTACTAATGGTTTAGCAAATCCTGAAGTCAAAAAGTATTCAGGAAATATCATTTACGTTGACAACCGTCCAGCAATCACTAGATCATCAAACCAAAAAGAAGATATTAAAGTCATTTTGCAGTTCTAAAGAATTATGTCTCAGGCAACTAACCTCAATGTAGCTCCATATTTTGATGACTTTGATGCAAACAATGGATATCATAGAGTTCTTTTTAAACCAGGATATCCTGTACAGGCAAGAGAACTAACAACTTTACAATCGATATTACAAAACCAAATTGAAAAATTTGGTCAACATTTTTTTAAAGAAGGTGCAAAGGTAATTCCAGGAAATACTGGATATACTCAACTTTACTATGCAGTAGAGCTGCAAAATACATATCTTGGCGTACCTGTTTCTGCTTATGCAGATCAGTTGGTGGGGACAAAAATAACAGGACAGACATCTGGGGTAACAGCAGTTGTAGATAAAGTTTTATCTTCTACTGACTCTGAAAGGGGCAACTTAACTCTTTATGTAAATTACATATCATCAAATACTCAAAATAATTCTACACAGCAATTTTCTGACGGAGAATTGTTAACTTGTAATACACAAATTACATCTGGGTTATTGGGTAATTCATTAATTACTGCCGGACAACCATTTGCATCAACAATTGCACAAAATGCAACTTCTATTGGATCTGCATTTTCAATCACAAATGGAGTTTATTTTGTTAGAGGTCAGTTTGTAAATGTAAATACTGAAACTTTGATTTTAGATCAATATTCCAACACACCAAACTATAGAGTTGGATTGTTTATTAATGAAGAGATTGTTACATCTTATATGGACGAATCTCTAAATGACAATTCTCAAGGATTTAATAATTATTCTGCTCCTGGTGCGGATAGATTAAAAATTACAGTTTCATTATTTAAAAAATCCTTAACTGATTTTAATGATGGAAACTTTGTTGAACTGGCAACAATTAAAGATGGAGTAATTAGATCTCAGCAAAAAACAACAGAATATAGTCTTGTTACAGATGAACTAGCAAGAAGGACATATGCAGAATCTGGCGATTATTACGTAACTCCTTTTGATGTATCATTAAAAGAATCACTTAATGATAATGTAGGAAACAATGGACTTTTCGATGCGGGACAGTTTACTTACAGTGGTTCAACTCCATCACAAAATTTAGCTGTTTATCAATTTTCTCCAGGAAAAGCGTTTGTTAGAGGATATGAATGCGAAACTATAAGTCCTACATTTTTAGATTGTCCTAAACCAAGAACTACCAAAACTCTTGAAAATCAATCATTAAATTATAATACGGGACCAACTCTAAAGTTAAATAGAGTTTATGGAGCTCCAAAAATTGGAATTGGCAATACATACGTATTAAGTCTTAGAAACTCTAGAGTTGGAACAAATCAAAGAACTGCTCCCGGAAAAGAAATAGGGGTGGCTAGAGTTTATGACTTCAGACTAGAGTCTGGTTCATATGATACTGCAAATGCAAATCTAAATCAATGGAATATTTCTCTATATGATGTACAAACTATTACAGAAATAACATTAAATGAAGCGATTACCTTATCTACACCTACTTTTATCAAAGGTAAAAATAGTGGTGCGACAGCATTTTTAAAAGATTCTGTCACTGCTGGAGTAGCACTTACTGTTTACGATAAAACTGGCGATTTTATCCTAAACGAATCATTTATTATTGATGGTATTGAAAACACTAGAGTGGCGACTGCGATTACTTCTTATGGTTTTTCCGATATTCAATCAGTTTATGGAATTGTTGGATCTGCCTCTACATTCTCTGCAGATACAATTGAATCTGTAAAATTCAATGTGGGAATAGCAAGTATTACGCCTCTTTCCGCTGGTGTTAGTACAATCACAAGCCCAAATAAGTTATTTTCCGGAAGATCCGTTAAAGTTGGAAACCTAATTCAATATAGTGACCCCGCTTTTACTGATCCTGTTTATGCAAGAGTTGTTAGCACTGGAAACACCTCAGTTTCTGTTGCCGGCGTAACAACAGTATCGGGAATTAATGAAGCTAAATTACCAACGGTTGCTCTCAATGTAACCGATCTCAAAATTTTAGGAACAAATTTAGAAACTTCAACAGACAATACACTATACACAAGACTTCCTAAAGTCAATATTTCAAATGTAGATTTAACAAATGCCGTTCTTGGAATTAGAACAGTCTTTACAGTAAATATATCCCAAAATCAATTAACTATTCCGGTAACTGCCGGTAATAATGAAACTTTCTTACCATTTGACGAAGAACGATATGCATTAATTACTTCAAATGGACAAACTGAAGTTTTAACCTCAGATAGAGTGCAAATTGATTCTAGTGGAACTTCTCTCACAATCTATAATCTTTCTACCTCATCAGATACTGGGGCAACTTTAATTGCGACAACTAGAAAAATAAAACCAAAGGAAAAAATCAAGAGAAAAAATAGAGTCAATTATGTTATTGTAGATAAGTCAAAATATGAGCACTCTGGTTTAGGAGCAACTACTCTAAATGATGGACTTACTTACGGTAACTATCCATTTGGAACTAGAGTTCAGGATGAAATTATTTCTCTTAATGAGGCGGACATCATTGAAGTTCATGGAATATTTGAATCCACAAATACTTCAACGGCATCAGCACCTACCGTTGTTCTTTCTTCAATTAGTGGCACAACGGCAACCACGTCAGATTTGATTATTGGCGAAAAAGTAACAGGTCAAACTAGTGGTGCTGTTGCGATTGTTGCCGAAAAGATTAATGATACGCAGATATCATTTATTTACAAAAATCAAAAAATCTTTAAAGAGGGAGAGACTTTAAAATTTGAAGAATCTCAAATTCAAGCAGTAGTTCAAACAATAAATTCTTCAAGTTTTGATATTTCTTCAAACTTTACATTTACAAATGGTCAAGAAATAACATTTTATGATTATGGTTCAATAAGAAGAAAACCAGAATTTCAGGAACCGACTAAAAAATTAAAAATATATTTTTCTAATGGATATTATGGGTCTAATGATGACGGAGATATAACTACAACTAATTCTTATAACACTTTTGACTATTCAAAAGAAATTCAATCAATAAATGGAATTAGAAATACTGATATTATTGACATTCGTCCCAAAACTTCAACATATACTGTCAGTGTAGATGCAAGATCTCCATTAGAATTCTATGGCAGAACGTTTAATTCATCAGGAAACTCTGCTAAAAATATTCTAGCATCTGATGAATCAATTCTAACTACATTCTCATTCTATCTTGGAAGAATTGATAGAGTTTACCTTACTAAAGAAGGAAAATTCCAAGTCAAGTATGGAGTTCCTGCAGAAAAACCAGAGAAGCCAGTATCTGTCGATGATGCACTAGAAATCGCAACTATCAATCTTCCAGCATATCTTTATAATGTTTCTCAAGCATCTATTCAATTCTTGGAGCACAAAAGATATAGAATGGTTGATATTAAACAACTTGAAAATAGAATTAAAAATCTTGAATATTATACCGCTTTATCTTTACTTGAAACAAATACTGCAAATCTATTCATTCCAGATAATGATGGACTGAATAGATTCAAGTCTGGATTTTTTGTTGATAATTTTACCTCACTATTAGCTCAAGAGGACTCTGTTCTTTATAAAAACAGTATTGATATCACCAATAAGCAATTAAGGCCAAGACATTATACAAACTCTGTTGATTTAATTTTTGGTCCTATAACTGGTGTTGATCCAACAGAAGATCTTGCATTTACTCCTATTGAAGGCGTTAATGTAAGAAAATCAAAAGATATTATCACATTAGACTATGCAGAAGTTGAATGGTTAAAGCAATCTTTTGCAACTAGATCAGAAAGCATTACTCCATTCTTAATTAGTTTTTGGCAGGGAACACTAGAACTAACTCCAGCATCTGATACCTGGGTTGATACTGTAAGACTTCAAGCAAAAACTATTCAGGCAGAAGGTAATTATGCAGAAACTTTATCAAATGCAGTCAGAACTCTTAATGTAGATCCTCAAACAGGATTTGCCCCTGTTGTTTGGAATGCATGGCAGACCAATTGGACCGGTTCATCAGTTGTTACTAGCACTTCAACAAGAACAGAATCTTCTTCTAGAACTTTTGGTGTTGGTGGTTGGATTAATGGTGGAACTGGTAGTGCTCAGTTGTTTGAAGCTCAAACAACTTCAGTTATTCAAGAAACTGTCACGCAAGTAGTATCAACTGGAGTTCAGTCAAGAACTGGTACGAGAACGATCATAACTGAACAATTTGATAATACGTCTGTAGGTGACCGCGTTGTAAGTAGAAATCTCATCCCTTATATGAGATCAAGAAATATTCAATTTGTTTCCAAAAAACTCAAACCACTAACTCAAATTTATGCATTCTTTGATGGCGTTAATGTAACAAAATACTGTGTTCCAAAACTATTAGAAATCTCCATGATCTCTGGAACATTTGCTGTTGGTGAAAAAGTTATTGCAACAGTTCAAAATACAGGACTTAATCCAAGTCTAGGACAGGATTTGGCAAGAATTTCTTTTAGAGTTGCACAATCAAATCATAAAGAAGGTCCATATAATGCAGCAACAACAACCTATCCAAATAATCCATACACGGGTCAAATTCTGCAATCAACATATTCATCTACTTCAAATATTTTAAATGTTGATACATTTTCACTTTCGAATCAACCTCAAGGAGAATATAGTGGATGGGTAGAGTCTGGTATGATACTGGTGGGTCAAACTAGTGGAGCTCAGGCAACTTTAACTAAAGTAAGACTTGTTTCTGATTTATCAGCAACACTAATCGGAAGTTTTTTCATTCCCAATCCAAATACAAATATTCATCCAAAATTTGAAGCTGGAACTAAAACATTCACATTAGTAAATAGCAATTCTAATGACCAGAATGTTGCTACGACTATTGCTGAAGAAGGATTTATATCTAGTGGGACTCTTGAAACTGTCCAAGAAAATATTATCTCAGTAAGAAACGCAAGAATTCAAAATAAACAAGAGTTTGAAGAGAGAGCAATTTCTAGTTCATCATCATCATCTTCTGCTAACGTTATCGGTCAAGCAACAACAACTAATCTTATTGGATGGTACGATCCTCTAGCACAATCTTTCTTGGTTGAGGATAATACTGGAGTATTTTTAACAAAATGCGATGTATTCTTTAGATCGAAAGATGACATGGATATTCCAGTCACCTTCCAGTTGAGAACAATGCAGAATGGATTTCCAACGCAAAAAATTCTTCCATTCTCTGAAATTACTTTAGATCCAGCAGATGTTCAAACATCCGCCGATGGTTCTGTTGCAACAACTTTTGATTTTGATGCTCCTGTTTATCTAGAGGGTGGCAAAGAATATTGCATATGTCTTGCATCAAACTCCACAAAATATAGTGTTTATATTTCAAGAATTGGAGAAAATGATCTTTTAACTCAGACATTTATTTCTAATCAACCATATCTTGGATCTCTATTCAAGTCACAAAATGCTTCCACTTGGGAGGCAAGTCAGTGGGAAGATCTTAAGTTTACTCTTTATAGAGCAGACTTTTTAACTTCAGGAACTGTAGAGTTTTACAACCCAGAACTCACTGAAGGCAACAAGCAAATTCCTACATTAATGCCAAATTCAATCAATCTAATTTCCAATAAGATTAGAGTTGGACTTGGATCGACTGTTGTAGATGCTGGATTAACCTTAGGTAATAAAGTTATTCAACAAGGAACTAATGCAACTGCGACTTATGTTGGATCTGCAGGAAGTGCCACTGGCAAACTAAATGTAATCAATTCTGGTATTGGATATACTCCATCTAGTGGGGGATTAACAATTAATAATATTAATCTAGTAACTATTACTGGTAATGGTAAAAATGCAACAGCAAATGTCACAGTTTCTAATGGAGTTGCTATTGCAGCAACTGTTGTAAGCGGTGGTGTTGGTTATCAAGTTGGTGATGTTGTTGGAATTAGTACATTTGGATCAATTTCTGTTGGGAAAAATGCAAGATTTTCTGTTGGACTTATTACTGCAACAAATCAATTAATACTTGATAATGTTCAAGGAGAATTTGTAGTTGGATCTGCAAAAACTGTTCAATATATTAATAGTTCTGGTATAACCACAACTCTGAACGCAGCATCTGGTGGCGGAGTGTTTATCAATGCTATTGAAACTATAAGCGATGGTTTACATTTTAAAGTTAATCATCAAAACCACGGAATGTATTCTAATCAAAATTATGTGACTCTTTCTAATATACAATCTGATATAAATCCAACGAAACTCAGTATTGCATATAATTCAAATTCAACTGGATCTATCAGTGTTGATAGTGCTACTAACTTCTCATCTTTTGAAAATGTTGGTGTTGGAACCACAAATCCAGGATATCTTTTAATAGGCGATGAAGTTATTGAATATACATCAGTTTCTGGTAATCTTATTGGAGGAAATATTTCTAGAGGGGCATCACCGAAGAATTATCCAGCAGGAACTCCCGTTTATAAGTATGAACTCGGCGGCGTTTCTTTAAAGAGAATTAACAAAACACACTATCTTGGAGATGTAACAATTTCTAATCCAATTACTTTTGATTCATATCACGTAAAACTTGATATGGGATTAAGTGGAATTGGCAGAACTTCCGACGTAGGTTATCCAAAACTGTTCATCAATCAAACCAAATCTGCTGGTGGATATAACATTAAGGCAACTCAAAATATGCCTTATGAAATTATTACGCCAATTGTACAAAACTTAACTGTAAGAGGAACTTCTTTAAGTGCATCTTTAAGAACAGTTACTGGTTCAAGTATTAGTGGAAATGAAATTCCATTCATTGATAATGGATTTGAAAATATAACCGTTAATAGTCCAAATTACTTAGATAGTACAAGGATTATTTGTTCTAAAATCAATGAAAACGCAAGGTTGACATCTTTGCCTGGTAACAAATCAATGAATCTAAGACTGCAATTGGATACAGCAGATTCCAAACTGACACCTGTCATTGATACTCAAAGAGTCAGCACAATATTAACTTCAAATAGAGTTAATAGCGTAATCTCAAATTATGCAACTGATTCTAGAGTTAATACCATTGATCAAGATCCATCTGCTTTCCAATATATTTCCAAAGAAATTAATTTGGAAAATGGTGCAAGTTCAATCAAAGTTCTATTAAATGCCCATATTAATCAATATTGTGATATCAGAGCACTCTATGCAATCAGCGAAAAACCAAACTTCAATCCAGTTTTTGTTCCTTTCCCTGGTTACACTAATCTGAATACTAGAAATGAAGTTATAAGTTTTGAAAATAGCGATGGACGCTCAGATGTATTTGTAACCCCTACACAATCTCTGGGATTCGAATCCTCTGATATTGAATTTAAAGAATATTCGTTCACTATTGATAAACTTCCTTCCTTTAAGTCATACAGAATCAAGCTTGTCCTGACTTCAACAAATCAAGTTTATGTGCCAAGAATTAAAGATTTGAGAGTTATTGCTTTAGCGTGATATGAATTATTTGAAAGTTGAGGGATATACTCATTTAATGCGAGATGAAAAAACCAATTCTATTGTTAATACCAATATGTCTGAATATCAAGAGTATATCTCAAGAAGAAATTCTAAAAATGAAGAGAATCAAAAAGTACAGAATATAGAAGAAGAACTTGCTAGTATGAAAAATGATATTGATGAAATTAAAATGTTACTTAGGAGTTTAGTAAATGAATCCAAATGAAATTGAATTAGAAGATCTGTCAAAAAGTTTCGAATATATGAAAGCCTGTCTTGAAATTGATTCGATAGAGGATATTGAACAAATTAAAACCATTGCGAAGGCATATATGAAACTATATCTCAAGCAGCAAGAGGTTTTGAAAGATCTCATAAAAATCAATCCATAAATATTTAAAAAGTAGAAAATAATGGCGCAACCATCTACTAGACAAGAATTAATCGATTACTGCAAAAGAAAACTGGGAGCGCCAGTTTTGGAAATCAACGTTGCGGACGAACAAATCGACGATTTAGTCGATGATGCGGTGCAATTTTTTCAGGAAAGACATTTTGATGGTGTATATCCTGCTTTTTATAAGTATCAGTTAACTCAAGCAGATATTGATAGAGGAAGATCCAGAGGGAATAACACTTCAGTAGGTATAGCAACTACTTCTGCAACTGCAAATATTGTAGGAACAGCAACAACTTTTACATACGAAGAAAATAGTAATTATCTTCAGGTTCCCCCAAATGTAATTGGAGTTAATAAACTATTTTTATTTGATGGCGCTAATACCATTACTCATAATATGTTCAGTGTTAAATACCAATTATTCTTGAATGATATTTACTACTGGGGTGCTACAGAACTCTTAAGTTATGCAATGGTAAAAACATATTTGGAAGATTTAGATTTCTTATTAACAACGCAAAAGCAAATTCGTTTTAATAAAAGGCAAGATAGACTTTATTTGGATATTGATTGGGGTTCAGTAAATGTAGGACAATATATTATTATTGATTGCTATGCGACCTTAAATCCAAATGATTATCCAAGAGTATGGAATGATTCTTTTCTAAAACCATATCTCACTTCATTGATAAAGCGTCAATGGGGTCAAAATATGATGAAATTTACTGGTGTTAAATTACCAGGTGGAGTTGAATTAAATGGTAGGCAAATGTACGATGATGCTCAAAGAGAAATTGACATCTTAATGGAGAAGATGTCAAATACTTATGAACTTCCACCTTATGATATGATTGGTTAATCGTATGTTGAATCCATTTTTTTTACAAGGATCTGCTGGAGAGCAAGGTTTAATCCAAGATCTTATCAATGAACAACTCCGTATGTATGGAATTGATATATTTTATCTTCCAAGAAAATATCTTACAGAAAAAACCGTTATAAAAGAAGTTATCGAATCTGTATTTAATGAGTCATATCCCATAGAAGCTTACATAGAAAACTATGAGGGATATGGAGATAATACTGTTATGTTATCAAAATTTGGAATACAGGCATTAAATGAATTAACAATAACTGTCTCCAAAGAAAGATTTGAAAATTATATAGTTCCTCTTATAAAAGAAAAACCGAATATTAAATTAGGAACTCGACCAAGAGAAGGTGATTTAGTTTATTTCCCTCTTGGTGATAGATTATTTGAAGTAAAATTTGTAGAGCACGAACAACCATTTTATCAACTACAAAAAACTTATGTTTACACTTTAAAATGTGAACTCTTTAGATATGAAGATGAAGTTATTGATACTGGCATTAGTGAGATTGATGATAATATGTCAGAAGGAGATGTTACTGAATATGGTCCTAGTGGCGGTATATCTATTACACAAACACTTACTATGGTTGGTCTGGGATCAACGGCAACTGCAACAACAACTTTAGTAAACGGAGGTATACGATTTATAACAGTAACCAATCGCGGAGGAGGATATTCTACAATTCCAAAGGTAGGAATATCCTCTGCCCCAAGCACTGGTTTAACAGGAATTGCAACAGCAATTATGATTGAAGGAATTGTTGTATGTAATGATAACATCAATCCAAAAAATAAATCAGTTCAAAGTGTTCAATTAAAAAATCCTGGATTTGGTTATACCGTTGCTCCTAAAATTAAGTTTATTGGTGGAGGAGGTTCTGGAGCTGCTGCAACGTCTACTATAGGAACAGGATTAATCGGTCCAATTACACTAACAAATGTAGGATCAGGATACACTACAGCACCATCTATAACTTTTTCTGGCGTTTCTACCGTATCTGCATCCGCAACAGCTGTAGTTAATCAAGACGGAACAATTGCAGAAGTGAGAATTATTAATTCTGGTTTAGGATACACTCAAGCACCTACAATAACAATATCTTCTCCATCTTTTGTTGGAATTGGAACTTATGAATATAATGAAGTTGTTACCGGAAGCACTAGCAATACAACTGCAAGAGTTAGGTCTTGGAATTCAATTACAAATTCTCTTGAAGTTTCAAATGTGTCAGGATCATTTGTAAGAGGAGAAAATATTGTTGGATCTGCTTCTTCAGCATCATATGTTCTCCTGGGAGTTGATGTCAATAATCCCCAAAATGCTTATGCTGATAACTCAGATATAGAAACTGAGGCAGACAATATTATTGATTTTACAGAATCAAATCCTTTTGGAATGCCATAAATACAATTTACTATTTGATTAAATAGTATCATCAGGAAGTAATCAAATGTTTGAATATTTTTATAACGAAATTTTAAGAAAAACTGTTATAGCATTTGGATCTTTGTTTAATGATATTAGCATTAAACACACAGATAATTCAAATCAAATCATTGATGTTATTAAGGTGCCTTTGGCTTATGGACCAACGCAGAAATTTTTAGCAAGACTTGAGCAATCTCCAGATCTTAATAAACCAGTTCAAATCACACTACCAAGAATGTCATTTGAATTTACTGGGTTGACTTATGATGCATCTAGAAAAGTAACAACAACTCAAACATTTACCGCAGGAACAGCAGAGGATGGTACGGTAATTAAAAAAACATATATGCCTGTTCCTTATAATATGCAATTTGAACTATCTATTATGTCTAAGTTAAATGATGATGCATTGCAAATCGTGGAGCAAATTTTACCATATTTTCAACCATCTTATACTCTAACAGTAGAACTTATTGATGCTATTAATGAGAAAAGAGATATTCCCGTTGTCTTGGAAAATGTAACTTTTCAAGATGATTATGAAGGCAACTTTACTACAAGAAGAGTTTTAATTTATACATTAAGATTTACTGCAAAAACTTATCTGTTTGGTCCATCCAAAACAGCAACGAAAGATATTGTCAAAAAGACCACTATCAGTTATATCACTGGCGATACAACTTCTGCACCAAAACGCGAAGTTGTCTATACGTCGGAACCAAGAGCAATCAAAAATTATACAGGTATAGTTTTAACTAATCTTGCTAAGGATATTACAACTGAAGATATTCTTATTGAAGTTAATAATGCATCCTCAATTTCCACTAACACATATTTGGATATTGAAGGAGAAGAGGTATATGTAAGACTTAAGACTGGAAATGTTCTTACTGTTGATAGGGGTAGAGATGGCACAACTGTTACTTCGCATCTGACTGGTGCTGCAGTCAAGTCCATTACAACTGCAGATAATGCCCTTATTGAAGAAGGAGATGACTTTGGATTTAGTGGTTCGACATCATGAAAATGACAAAAAAATTTGATGAATTGAATAATACATTTAACGTATCTGGAGAAATTGTTTCTGCTGATATTGATAATTCAATCGAAAAAGTAGAAAAAATTGCAACAACTGTAGATGATGTCAAAAAAGACTACGAATACACCAGAGGAAATTTATATTCTTTAATTGAAAAGGGGCAAGAAGCAATTAATGGGATTCTTGAACTTGCCCAAGAAAGTGAAATGCCTAGAGCCTATGAAGTTGCCGGTCAACTTATTAAAAATGTAGCAGATGCAACTGATAAGTTAATGGATCTTCAGAAAAAATTAAAAGATATTGAAGAGGAAAAAGTTGGTAAAGGTCCAACGACTGTGAATAATGCTTTATTTGTTGGGTCCACTGCAGAATTAGCAAAGTTACTCAAACAACAATCTCAAGATGAAAACGTTTAAACAGTTTCAAGAAGAGTGGACTAATAAATATAAAAAGAGTATTGATTGCTCTAATCCAAAAGGGTTTTCTCAACGCGCTCATTGTGCGGGGAGAAGAAAAAGAGCAAAAGGTGAGCAGACTAAATCAAAACCAGTTGAATAATGCCCAGAATCAAACCACATAAAACAGTTGAGCAAATTGCAAAGAAGCATCGTCTTGATGTTTCTTTCATTCAAAAGCAACTTGATATGGGCGAACCTATTGAACATGAACATACAAAAGATCATAAACTTGCTATGGACATTGCTCTTCAGCATTTAGATGAAATTCCAGACTACTATACTCGCCTCAAAAAAATGGAAGCAGATGCTAAAAAACATCATAAAAAGTTCAAAGATGTTACTGAAGAAGGTCTTCAAGATTGGTATAGAAGTAAATCAAAAGATGGTAAGCGTGGTTGGGTAAATGTTGTTACGGGCGGAACTTGTGCAAGTGATGAACCTGGAGAAGGAGTTCCTAAGTGTGTATCTTCAGAAAAAAGAGCAAGCATGACTCCAGCAGAAAGGCTTTCTGCAGCGAGAAGAAAAAAAGCAGCAGATCCTGGACAACAAGAAAAGACAGGTGCAGCAAAACCAACTTATGTTCCTACCGATAAACCAAAAAATAAAATGAAAGAAGAAATGGATTTACAAGAAGTAAAAGATAAACCAGGCAAAGGTAGTGGAACAAAAGATGCCTGTTATCATAAAGTAAAATCACGTTACAGTGTTTGGCCATCTGCATACGCATCAGGAGCACTTGTCAAATGTCGTAAAGTGGGTGCAGATAACTGGGGTAATAAATCAGAAGCAGTCGAAGAGCAAAGATATTGTCCTTTATGTGATAAGAGAGAAACAAGGTCTGAATGTTCTTATGGTGGAAAGGCATGGGATAAAGTTTCTGTCAAAGACCATGAGTATTCAATGGCAAGGTCAGAACTTTCCACGATTGCAAATGCAGTTAAAAGACTTGAAAAGAAAGTAGGTAAAGGTGAAGGAGATCTTGAAGCTTGGGTTCAATCAAAAATTACCAAAGCAGCAGATTATATTGATACTGCAGCAGATTATCTTGATAGTGGCGAAATGGAAGAAATGAAATGTTGGCCTGGTTATAAAAAAAAGGGAACTCAAGAATTATTCGGAAAAAAATATAATCGTTGTGTTAAAAAAGAAAACGTAACTATTGAAGATGCAAATGGAAATACTTTTGCTGAAGTTGTAGATATAATCAAACCAGAACCCATTAAGGGATTTAAATCTCAATTAGATGAGGCAACACGTCTACAAGCAGAAACTGGTAACATAATTTCAATTACAATTTCTTGGAGAGGAAAATACCACGGTATTCAAATGTTTTTCCCACAAACAAAATTACCTACCAGAAATGAAATTTCAGATGAAATTAATAAAGTTTATCCAGGCGCAAAAGTAATTTATCATTCAGTTTCTGAAATCAAACCAGGGCAACCATTGATTAGGATTGGTTATCAAGGCGGAAGTTCTGCAAAACCAGGGTCAAATAAAAATTATGTAAAAACAATGGGCGAAGAAGTTGTTTCTGAAGTTGCAGCATGGCAGCGTAAGGAGGGTAAAAATAAAAAAGGTGGACTTAACGAAAAAGGACGCAAATCTTACGAAGCAGAACATCCTGGAAGTGACCTTAAAGCACCTAGCAAAAAGGTTGGAAATCCCCGTAGAAAGAGTTTCTGTGCTCGAATGAAAGGTATGAAGGCAAAACTAACAAGTGCAAAAACTGCACGAGATCCTGATTCAAGAATCAATAAATCTCTTAGAGCTTGGAATTGTTAATATAAAGGAACTTTATTATGTCAAATGATGTTTATCTTGGTAATCCGCTTCTAAAAAAAGCAAACACTCCTATTGAGTTTACTCAAGAGCAAATTCTTGAGTTTGTTAAGTGTAAAGATGATCCGGTTTACTTTGCAAAAAACTATGTAAAAATTGTAACGCTGGATCATGGTCTACAGACATTCCAACCATACCATTTCCAAGAGAAATTAATCAATAATTTTCATCAACACAGATTTAATATCTGTAAAATGCCACGACAGACTGGTAAGTCTACAACAGTTGTTTCTTTCCTATTGCATTATGCAGTTTTCAATGACAACGTAAATATTGGTATTCTTGCAAACAAAGCAGCAACTGCAAGAGAGTTGCTTGATAGATTACAAACTGCATATGAAAATTTACCCAAGTGGATGCAGCAGGGTATTATTGCTTGGAATAAAGGATCATTGGAGTTAGAAAATGGCAGTAAGATATTGGCAGCTTCTACATCTGCGAGTGCTGTCCGAGGTATGTCGTTTAATATCCTCTTCCTCGACGAATTCGCTTTCGTTCCAAACCATATTGCAGATTCCTTCTTTGCATCTGTTTATCCTACTATTACTTCTGGTAAACAAACAAAAGTCATCATAGTCTCCACTCCACACGGTATGAATCATTTCTACCGTATGTGGCACGATGCCGAAAAAGGTAAAAACGAATATGTATTTACGGATGTTCACTGGAGTGAAGTTCCTGGTCGTGATGAAGAATGGAAAAAACAAACTATTGCAAACACTTCAGATCAACAATTCAAAGTAGAATTTGAATGCGAATTTTTAGGATCTGTTGATACTTTGATTGCACCAAGTAAACTCAGAACCCTCGTATACGACGCCCCTAAGACCCGTAGTGCGGGTTTAGATGTTTATGAAGACCCAGTAGAGAATCACGATTATTTGATTACTGTAGACGTTGCTAGAGGGGTAGGAAATGATTATTCAGCGTTCACAGTAGTGGATATTACTCAGTTTCCTCATAAAGTTGTCGCTAAGTATCGAAATAATGAAATTAAACCAATGCTTTTTCCAAGTATAATTCACGAAACTGCAACTGCTTATAATAGTTCTTATATTCTATGTGAAGTTAATGATGTTGGAGACCAAGTAGCAAGCATTCTTCAATATGATCTTGAATACAATAATCTTTTAATGTGCTCAATGAGAGGAAGAGCTGGTCAAATTGTGGGGCAGGGTTTTTCTGGAAAGAAAACTCAACTTGGAGTTAAGATGTCCAAAACTGTTAAAAAAGTTGGATGCCTCAATTTAAAAACAATGATTGAAGAAAGTAAGTTACTTATTTCTGATTACGAAATTATTTCAGAACTAACGACATTTATTCAAAAACACAATTCATTTGAGGCAGAAGAAGGATGTAATGATGACCTTGCAATGTGCCTTGTAATCTATGCTTGGTTGGTCGCACAAGATTATTTTAAAGAACTTACAGATCAAGATGTAAGAAAGAGATTATATGAAGAACAAAAAAATCAAATTGAACAGGATATGTCCCCATTTGGATTTATCTCTGATGGATTAGATGATTCAAGTTTCGTAGATACTGATGGTGATAGATGGTTTACTGACGAGTATGGTGATCGTGCATATATGTGGGAGTATCTTTCTTAATGGAACTTGATAAGCAAATACGATTAGGTCATTTGTTGCTTGTTGATAGAAAATGTAGAGTCTGCGGAGAAATGAAAAATTTGATAGATGGATTTTACCAAACTCGCAAAGATAGGGGTCCAGTTGCATCTTCATATTCTTATGAGTGTAAAGAATGCACCATACACAGAATCATCGAGTCCAAAAAAATTACTTCGATAGGAAAATGGGAATATCCCGATTGGTAGATATTCACGTCACATTTCCCCCGTGTAAAGTAAGTTTTTAATAAATATTTTTTAGATAAACTGAGAATTTACGGAGAAAAAAATGGCGACTCCTCAATTATCTCCAGGCGTACTCGTCAGAGAGGTTGACTTAACTGTAGGAAGAGCTGATAATGTTTTAGATAATATTGGTGCGATTGCTGGACCTTTTCCAATCGGACCTGTTGATTATGCGATTGATATTACAACAGAACAAGATCTTATTAATGTATTTGGCAAGCCTCTTTCAACAGACGCTCAGTATGAATATTGGATGAGTGCTTCATCCTATCTTTCATATGGTGGAGTTTTAAAAGTTGTTAGAACTGATGGTTCATCTTTAAATAACGCAAATGCGGGTGTTAGTATTGCATCCACATCTAGCTCAAAAATTAAAAACTATGATGATTATGTCGCCAATTATTCTGAGGCAACCAACTTTACATATGCAGCAAAGAATCCAGGCACCTGGGGCAATAATTTAAAAGTTTGTTTTATTGACGATTTTGCAGACCAAACAATCGGCATCAATACCACTAATCCTAGTGCATATGGTGCAACAATCGGATTTGGTGTAACAGCAGCACTCACAAATGCGGTTATTCCTGGAGCAGGATCAACTTCAACATTTACTGGATATTTAAAAGGTATTATTACTGGAGTTACAACAGACTCTACTAATGGCAACAGCACCATTGATGTTCATATTGTATCAAGAGTTTCCTCTGCTGGCACAGAAACAAATATCAATTATGCTCAGGGATATACCTCAGCATCATTTGCAACATCTCAAACTCTGCGTTTTATTAACAGCTCAGGTATTGCAACTGGAAATACATCCTCATCTGGATTCACTCCAGTTTCTGTTGTTGACTGGTACGACCAACAAACTCTAGGTCTTACAAACAGCACTATTTACTGGAAGTCAATCGCTCCAAAACCAACCACCAACCAGTATGTTGCAGACAGAAATGGTGAAGGTGATGGAATGCATATTGTGGTTGTTGATGACCTAGGAACTATCACTGGAAATCAAGGAACACTTATTGAAAAACATTTAGGACTTTCAAAGGCACTTGATACTGTATCTGCAGTAAATTCCCCACAAAAAATTTGGTATAAAAATTATATTGCAGACTTCTCTGCTCAAATTTATGCTGGAAACAATCCATCGAGTGCAGCAGACTCTTACTGGGGAACCGCACCAAGAGCAGTTGGATTCTCAACTGGGTTTACCGCATATACAACTGGTCAGGGTCTCTGGGGTCAAAATGCCCAAGGCATAACCTTCAGTGCTATTGGTAATAAGACTTACACTCTTACTGGTGGTGTCAACTACTCTGCCGCTGGTGGAATGGCAGCAACTTTAGGTGATTTAACAACTTCATATGGACTTTTCTCCAATAAAGATCAAATCCAAGTTGACTATCTGATTATGGGTCCTGGTTTAACTAGCAAGTCAGACTCTCAAGCAAAAGCAAATTATCTGATTTCTGTTGCACAACAGAGAGCAGATTGTATTGCTGCAATTGGACCCCATAGAGCTGACCTCGTTAATGTCACAAATACTACAACACAAACAAATAATTTAATTAGTTACTTTACACCACTTTCTTCTTCATCTTATGCGGTGTTCGATAGTGGATATAAGTACACATATGATAGATTTAATAATCTATTCAGGTATGTTCCTTGCAACGCTGATGTTGCTGGTCTGATGTGCCGTACAAATATTATTTCATATCCCTGGTTCTCTCCTGCAGGTCAGCAAAGAGGAATTCTTAATAATGCAATCAAACTTGCATATAATCCAAATAAGGCACAAAGAGATCAACTCTATCCACTGAGAATCAACTCGATTGTCACTCAACCTGGAACAGGAACTCTTCTTTTTGGTGATAAGACCGCTCTTGCATATGCATCTGCATTTGATAGAATCAACGTTCGTCGTTTGTTCCTTACAATTGAACAAGCACTTCAAAGAGCCGCTCAGGCACAACTCTTTGAACTTAACGATGAACTGACAAGAGCAAACTTCAAGAATATTGTTGAACCATATCTCCGCGATGTTCAAGCGAAGAGAGGACTTTATGGATTCTTGGTCGTATGTGACACATCAAATAACACTCCTGATGTGATCGACAACAATGAATTCAGAGCAGACATTTACCTGAAGCCTGCTAAGTCCATCAATTATGTAACTCTAACCTTTGTTGCCACACGCACTGGGGTAGCGTTTGAAGAAGTCGCTGGTACAGTTTGATTTAATTAAAAAACAACAAGGAGGACCTAAAAATGGCACACAGTATTCAGGATTTTAAAACAGCACTCAAGGGCGGCGGCGCTCGCCCCAATTTATTTGAAGTTGTTTTGACCGACTTCCCAGGGGGAGCCGAATTTGATGCTAATGAATTCTCTGTATTATGCAAAGCAGCAAACTTACCAGCATCAAATATTGCATCTATTGATGTTCCTTTTAGAGGAAGAATCTTCAAAGTAGCTGGAGATAGAACATTTGATACTTGGTCTATCACCGTTATCAACGATGAAGACTTCAAAATTAGAACCGCAATGGAAGCGTGGATGCAGTATGTTGGACAATATGCAGATGGTAGTGGTTCTACTGATCCAAACGAATATATGAGAGATGTTCTGGTTAAGCAATTAAAGAGACTTCCAAGTAATGTTGGCGGAAACGCTGCAGTTGGTCAAGGACTTGAAGTTGCTAAACAGTATAAGTTCTATAGCATCTTCCCAACTAATATTTCTGCAATTGATCTTTCATACGATACCGCTGACACCATTGAAGAATTTACTGTAGAATTCCAAGTTCAGTACTGGACTCCATATACAGGCGAAAACTGATCTAATAAATAGTCTCAAGACTAACAGTTAAAAAATAAATTATGTCAAAATTGTTTGGATTCTCTATTGAGGATAACGAACCATCATCTCCCAGTGTTTTATCTCCCGTTGCTCCTAATAATGAGGACGGGAGTGATTTTTATCTAACTAGTGGATTTTTTGGTTCATATGTTGATATTGAAGGAGTATATAGAACAGAGTTTGATCTAATCAAAAGATATCGTGAAATGGCACTTCACCCAGAATGTGACAGTGCCATTGAGGATATTGTAAACGAAGCAATTGTAAGCGATACAAATGATAGTCCAGTTTCAATTGAACTATCTAATCTCAATGCAAGTGATGGTATTAAGAAAAAAATTAGAGAAGAGTTTAAGTATATTTTAGAGTTATTGGATTTTGATAGAAAGTCACACGAAATTTATAGAAATTGGTATGTTGATGGAAGACTTTACTATCATAAAGTCATTGATTTAAAAAATCCACACGAAGGAATTCAGGAACTGAGATATATTGACGCAATGAAAATGCGTTATGTTCGTCAACAGAAAAAAGCTGAAAGAGATAAGAAAATTTATAGACTAGCAAATATTAATGTTGATGATCCGATGGATTATGAATTCCCCGAAATCGAGGAATATTTCATCTATAATCCAAAAATGACTTATCCAACCACCAATCCATCATCTCTTGGTGGTACGGGTGGAATCAAGTTTTCAAGAGATTCAATTACATATTGTACGTCTGGACTAGTTGATAGAAATAAAGGATCAACTCTTTCATATCTACATAAATCAATCAAATCACTCAATCAACTAAGGATGATTGAAGATAGTCTTGTCATTTATAGACTATCTCGTGCTCCAGAAAGAAGAATTTTCTACATTGATGTTGGTAATCTTCCTAAGGTAAAAGCAGAACAATATCTTCGTGATGTAATGATGCGTTATAGAAATAAAATGGTCTATGATGCGAACACCGGAGAAATCCGCGACGATAAGAAGTTTATGGCAATGCTTGAGGATTTCTGGCTCCCTCGTCGTGAAGGTGGTAGGGGAACGGAAATCTCTACACTTCCCGGTGGTCAAAACCTTGGAGAAATCACTGATATTGAATACTTTAAGAAAAAACTGTATCGTTCATTGAATGTTCCTCCATCAAGAATGGATGGAGAGGGTGGATTTAATCTTGGTCGTTCATCAGAAATTCTTCGTGATGAAGTTAAGTTCAGTAAGTTTGTCGCACGTTTAAGAAAGAGATTTTCTTATATGTTCAATGATATGTTGAAAACTCAACTTATTCTTAAAAATATCATTACCCCAGAAGATTGGGAGCAAATGGATGAACATATTCAATATGATTTCCTATATGACAATCACTTTGCAGAACTTAAAGATGCAGAACTTCTTAACGAAAGACTGAATATGGTTCAAGTTGCAGAACCTTATGTTGGCAAGTATTTCTCTCAAGATTATCTAAGAAGAAAGATTCTCCGTCAAACTGATGAAGAAATTTTAGAACAGGATAAACTAATTGAAAAAGAAATTAAAAACGGAGTTATTCCCGATCCAAGTGCAATGGCAGTAGATCCAACAACTGGTATGCCAATGGAACCTGGACAACAACCAGGAGCAATGGATTTGGGACAACCAGTAATGGAACCAAATCTTGATGCTCAAGGCGCTGCCACTGAAGCTGACGGCAAAGCAGTAGAAATGCCCAAGGGTGGCGAGATATAAATAAAGGAAAATTGCTTAGGTATTAAAAATGGATGATCTTTTAGATATGATTGCATCTGACGAATCCCCTTCTCAGATCAGCGATAAAATTAAGGAACTTCTTTTTGCAAAATCTGCAGAAAAAATTGACACTGTTCGCCCAGAAGTAGCAGCTACAATTTTTGCAGATGCTGAAGAAGAGTGATGACTGATGGCAGATTTATCGGACTTTTTCAAACTTGTAGCAGAGGATAAAAAGAAAAAGAAAGAAGAGTTTGATGCCATTGTTGGAGATTTAAATTTAAATTCTATCTTTGAAGAAGTAACTACTTTAAAGAAAAAGAATAAGGTTAAAAAAAAGAAAGAAGAAAAAACTTTAGAAGCATTCGAAAATTGGTTATATTCTGATAATATAAAGAAAAAACCAATTGAAGAAGTTCAAGAAGTTGTAGAAGATGTTATCGAAGAAGTTCAAGAAATCGTAGATAATATTTTAGAAGAGACTAAAGAAGAACCAACATTAATAGAAAAGTCTTTAGGTCTTCTTGCAGAGCCATCAAATGTTAAAGTTCAAAAAGATCCTTTAACACCATTGGATCAAAACTTTGCAACACTTGAAGATCTTCAAAATCATTACAAACTTTTTATTAGTCGCATACAACAACAACTTTCTACATTAGGTGGAAGTGGTGAAACTCGTCTTGAATTTTTAGATGATGTTGATAGAAACTCAGCAAAGAGAGATAATTATTTTCTCAAGTATGATGCAACTATCAATAAATGGGTAGGTGATGATGGCGGTGGAGTTGGCATTACCAGTATTGTATTCATCACTGGAGTAACAACGTATTATTCTGCAACAAGAGATGTTGATTATATTGGAGTCAGTGCTGATGTTCCGGTAACCATTGATTTACCTATAAATCCAGCAGCAGGAAAACAAATTATCATAAAAGACGAGGGAAATAAAATATCTACATATAATATCACAGTTCGTGCCGGAATAGGTGCGAGTGTTGAAAACGATAGTTCTGTGATTATGAAAATCAATCACGAAAGTTTTACTTATTTTTACAACGGTTATAACTGGTACATAGTATAATGTCTTACAATCCTTTTCCACAACCAGCAGATGTAATTGTAGTTAGTGCTGGTTCAACAGTCACTGAAGTTAATCGTTTTCCAGTAGGTATCGGGACGACTGGACAAGTAAGTATTAACGTTGGTGGAGTTGGTGTAAGCACAACGAATCCTTTTCCAGTTACAGGAACACTGGGCATTTCATCAACATCAGTAGTATCAGTAACTTTGCCGGCAACAGGAACTGATGCTTTTGGAAGACAAAGAATATCAGCACCACTTACACTTTTTGATAGTTCTCACAGATATAGAGACAATAATCTTTTTACAAGTTTGATTGTAGGAACAGGTTCTACTGTTGGATTTGTGACAACACAAGGATTAGTGCAGATTGGTATTGGAACCACTGCAGGGTGTTCTATTATCAGAGAAACCACAAAGGTATTTGCATATCAACCAGGAAAATCACTGGAAGTAATGAATACCTTTGTAATGGAACCGAAAAAAACAAATCTGCGTCAAAGAGTAGGATATTTTGGTGCAGATAATGGAATTTACTTTGAGGTTGATGGAAATACTGCTTATTTTGTAGAAAGGAGCATTGTATCTGGAATGATATCCGAAAGCAGAGTTCCACAATCACAATGGTTATATGATACTTTACTTGGAGTTGGAAATACCAATCCATCAGGTATTACATTAGATACAACTCAAGCACAAATCTTCTGGATGGATATTGAGTGGTTAGGAGTTGGAACAGTAAGAGTTGGTTTTGTAATTGATGGTAAGTTCATTCATTGTCATTCATTCCATCACGCAAATAAAATTCAATCAACATATATCACAACAGGTTCATTGCCAATAAGATATGAGATTGCAAATACTGGAATTACAACAAGTTCAAGCACACTCAAACAAATTTGTTCCACAGTTATTTCAGAAGGTGGTTATGAACTTCGTGGATTACAACAAGGTGTAGGAACTCCCATTACATCTCCAGTAACTCTCACAACCGCTGGAACTTATTATCCTGTTATTTCATTAAGACTAAAAACATCCCCAAATAGATTAGATGCTATTGTAATTTTGACTGCTCTTTCCATTATGGGTATTACGAATAATGCTCATTATAACTGGAGAGTGCTTGCAAGTGCAGATACTAGTGGTGGAGGAACTTGGGTCAGTGCTGGACCTGATAGTGCTGTTGAATATAAGATTGATGGTGGAAGTGTGACTGGAGGTAGAATATTAGCAGAGGGATACAGTAGTGCATCTAATCAGGCAGTAACCGCAGTTGATATTCTCAAAGAAGCATTATTCAAATTCCAGTTAGAAAGAGATGGATTAACTGGAACTCCTTATGAATTAACTGTCGTTGCTTCTGCTAGTTTAGCAAATGCCAGCATTCACACTTCAATGGATTGGGAAGAGATTAGTAGGTAATTTGGAATTTATAAATAACTAAAAGTGTATCTAATAAAATAATGGCTCATAGACCAGTTGGGGCTGGATCCTCATTTACATTTACTGCAGGCACTGCAACAACTTCATCTACATTTACAGTTCAGTCAAATGTTTTAAGAGTTGTTGCAGTTGGTGGTGCTGCTTTTGTTGCAGTTGGAGCAACTCCTTCAGCAACAGCAGCAGACTATTATGTCCCTTCTGGGGAAACTGCAACTCTTGCTTTAACAAAAGCATCAAATAGAGTTGTTGGCGTAACTACAGGAACGACAACCATTGTTACTGTACCAGAAGGAACTCAGGTTCCATTTGGTGTGGGTGATTATGTAACCCTGTCAGTATCAGGACAGACTTATTACAACTTTACTCACCAGAGAGTCATTTCTGTTGATACCAGTTCAAATGTAGGTGGGTATTATCAAACAAGAATGACTGTTGATTATAACAGTGCTGGCATTGTAACAGCATTTGCATCAGAAGCATCTGTATCTGCATCAAACAAAGTATCAGTTTTTGGTGCTGGATCAGGAACCTTATATTATCAGCAAGTACAAGTCTCGGGGCAAGCATAATGAAACTTATTACCGAAGAAATCGAAGCAGTAGAAGTTATTACCGAAAGTGTAAACGGCAAAAAAACTCTCTATATTCAAGGACCTTTCCTTCAAACTGAAGTGGTGAATCGTAACGGCAGAATGTATCGTATGCCTGTTATGGAAAGAGAGGTAAGACGTTATACTGAACAGTATGTCAACAAAGGTCGTGCTCTTGGTGAACTCGGACACCCCGATGGACCAACCGTAAACCTAGATCGTGTTTCTCATAAGATTGTTTCTCTTCAAAGAGAGGGTAACAACTTTATTGGTAAGGCACAAATTCTTTCTACCCCAATGGGTAAGATTGCAGAGTCACTTCTTAAAGAAGGAGTTACTCTTGGCGTTTCTTCTCGTGGTATTGGTTCAGTAAAACAAAACAACGAAGGATATTCTGAAGTTGGTGAAGATTTTATGCTCGCCACTGCTGCTGATATCGTTGCTGATCCATCTGCCCCTGATGCTTTTGTTCAGGGAATTATGGAAGGAAAGGAATGGATCTGGGATGGTGGCATTTTAAAGGAAAAGGCAGCAGAGAACGCTAGACGTAGTATAAATACTCTAGTTGATCAAGGTATTCTTGAAGAATACAAGTTATCACTATTCAATGAGTTCTTAAATTCATTGTAATTTCTTAATTTATAAATAAATATAGATTTCATACAGGAAAATCGGAGAGTTCAAATGTCTCGTGGCAAACAATTACAAGAAATGGAAGTAGGCACTAAACCATCCAAAACTGCTGTTAATGCAAATGCAAAAGCAGCAGATGCGATGCCAAGTCTTTCAGGTTCAACACCAGGTCAAACAGGTTCTTGGGAAGACCTAGGTGGTCCTGATCCTTCTAACTATCGTCCAGACGATGATTCTGCAAAGTTGAAGACCCCAGGTGCAACCCTAAAGCAGGTCAGAGATGTTGTAAACAAAGGTGCATCTGCTGCAGATCCAATGAAGGGTCTTAACAAAGAAGATGCAGATTATGATGAAGACGAAGAACTCTTAGAGGCAAAAGAAGAAGAGGAGGAAGAAGAAGAGGAAGAGGAAGAGGAAGAAGAAGAGGGCGGTAAGAAGAAAGCCAAGAAGATGGAAGAAGCTAAGAAGCATAAAGAAGAGGAAGAGGAAGAAGAAGAGGAAGAGGAAGAAGAGGAAATGGAAGAGTCTTTTGACATTGAAGAGGATGTAAATGCTCTTCTATCTGGCGAAGAACTCTCCGAAGAGTTCCAAGAAAAGGCACGTACCATCTTCGAAGCTGCTCTTCGTTCCAAGGTTTCTGAAATCAAAGAAACCATTGAAGAGCAGTATGCTGCTGCTCTTGCTGAGGAAGTTGAAGAAATTAAATCTCAACTTGCTGAGCGTGTAGATGCATATCTAGAGTATGTTGCTGACGAGTGGATGCAAGAAAATGCACTCGTCATTGAAAATGGTCTTAAGACCGAAATGACCGAATCATTCCTCTCAGGAATGAAGGAACTTTTTGAAGCACATTATGTATCAATCCCTGAAGATAAATATGATGTTCTTGAAAATATGGTAGAAAAACTTGATGATATGGAAACAAAACTCAACGAGCAAATTGAGAAGAACGTTTCCCTAAACAAGCGTCTCGCAGAGTCGGTTGCTGACGGAATCTTTGAAAAAGTCTCTGAGGGCCTTGCTGCTACTCAGAAAGACAAGCTCGCTTCACTTGCCGAAAGTGTTGAGTTTGAAAGTGAAGATCAATATCGTGAAAAACTGGAGATGCTGAAGGAGTCATACTTCTCAGCACAGAAAGCTCCAAAGGCAAAATCCGAAAGTCTGTCTGAACAGGTAGACAATGCACCTGAGTCAATCTCAGGAACAATGGCTGCTTACCTTCAGACTCTGAAGGCAGTTGCTAAAAACTGAATTTAATATAATTCAAACGCAAACATTCACTTACAAAAGGTAAACGCAAATGTTCCATTCCGAACAATTGCAGGAAAAGTGGGCTCCTATCCTCAACTATGACGGTCTTGATTCAATCAAAGATTCGCACAGAAGAGCGGTAACCGCTGTCCTGCTAGAGAACCAAGAAAGATTTTTAAGAGAGCAAGCTTCTTTCGAGAGCGGCTCTATGGGAATGCTCACCGAGTCCCCAACCAACAGCGCAAACTCAGCTGGTGGTTCAGGTGGTTTTGGTGGCACCTCCGCTGCTGGTGGTCCAACTGCAGGTTTCGACCCAGTTCTAATCAGCCTAATCCGTCGTTCAATGCCAAACCTGGTCGCTTATGACCTCGCTGGCGTTCAACCAATGAGCGGTCCTACTGGACTCATCTTCGCAATGCGTTCACGTTATCAGAACCAAAGCGGTGCTGAGACCTTCTACAACGAAGTAGATTCAGCATTCTCTGGAAACGATGCTGGATTCGACGAGACCGCTGGTTATTCAGATGGTCCTGTTGGTTTCGGTACAACCGCACAGAGCGGCACCAACCCATCAGTTCTGAACCCAGTTGGTACTGCAACCACCAACCCCTCACCATATAACGTTGGTCAGGGTCTAGCAACTGGCGATGCTGAAAATCTTGATGGAAGCACCACTGATGCTTTCAACCAGATGGCATTCTCAATCGAGAAAGTCACCGTTACTGCAAAGTCACGCGCTCTGAAGGCTGAGTACTCACTCGAGCTCGCTCAAGACCTCAAGGCAATCCACGGTCTGAATGCTGAAGCGGAATTAGCAAACATTCTCTCAACTGAGATTCTTGCTGAAATCAACCGCGAAGTTATCAGAACCATCTATAAGGTTGCTGAGCAAGGTGCTGTACAGAACGTTGCAACTCCTGGTATCTTTGACCTCGATGTTGACTCCAACGGTCGTTGGTCAGTTGAGAAGTTCAAGGGTCTTCTGTTCCAGATTGAGCGTGATGCAAACGCTATCGCTCAGAGAACTCGTCGTGGAAAGGGCAACATCATCATGTGCTCTGCTGACGTTGCTTCAGCACTGACCATGGCTGGTGTTCTTGATTACACCCCAGCACTCAACGCTAACCTCAATGTTGATGATACTGGCAATACTTTTGCTGGTACTCTGATGGGTAAATTCCGCGTCTACATCGACCCATATGCTGCTAACCTGACCTCTGCTAACGCAACTCCAGGTAATCAGTACTATGTTGTTGGTTATAAGGGTTCTTCACCTTATGACGCTGGTCTCTTCTACTGCCCATATGTTCCTCTCCAAATGGTACGTGCCGTTGGTGAGAACAGCTTCCAGCCCAAGATTGGCTTCAAGACTCGTTATGGTCTTGTTGCTAACCCATTCGCTGAAGGCACCACTCAGGGTCTCGGTAGACTGCGCCTCGACGCAAACCGTTACTACAGAAGAGTTGCTGTTAAGAACCTTATGTGATCTATTTCACATAGATTCTCAAGGGGGACCCCAAAAGGGTCCCTTTTTTATTCTAAATATTTAAAAAAAGATGGCAAGAGCATCGCAGATAGAAAATAGAAATTTTCTATCACCAACAGGATTTAAATTCACATTAACTAGATTTCCTAAAGTTTCATTTTTTGCAAATGAAGCAAATATACCAGAACTATCTTTAGGCGTTGCTAATCAACCATCATATCTAAAGGATATTGATATTCCTGGAGATAAAATTATTTTTGGTGATTTAAATCTTAGGTTTATTGTTGATGAAAATTTAGAAAATTATAATTCAATTCAAAAGTGGATTCGTGGTTTAGGGTATCCAGAAAAACTTGAGCAATTTGCTGAATTAAACAATTCGGATGCTTATGGTGGAGCAAACTATGTTCAAAAAGGATTGAACATTTATTCTGACGGAACTCTTCAAATTTTAACAAGTAGTCAAATACCAAACTTTCAAGTTCAATTTAAAGATCTTTTCCCATATAGTTTAGGAACACTTACATTTGATGCAACACAAACTGATATTCAATACTTTACAGCAGATGTAAGTTTCAAGTATACTATCTACAATATAACTGATTTGTCAGGCAATCCCTTATGAGTGTTGATCTTGATACTATTCAAGAAATGTGGGAGAAAGATTCAAAAATAGATATGGATAATCTCCATACAGAATCTACAAATATCCCAGTTCTTCATGCAAAATACTTTGATTTATATAATACTATCTTTCTCCTAAGAAAGAAAGCAGAACAACAAAGAAAAAATATTCGTCACGAAAGATATGAGTATTATTCTGGAAAGGCAGATCCAGAAACATATGTAGAAGATCCGTTTCCCAAAAAGATTCGTGATAAAGACACAATGCAAAAGTACCTTGATGCAGATGAAAAACTTTCAACAGTGTGTTTAAAGATTGATTATTACGATACGATGCTTGTTTATATTGAAAGCATTCTAAAGATGATTCAAAACAGGACGTATCAAATCAAGAATGCGATTGAGTTCATGAGATTTAACGCTGGACTGGGGTAAATAAATATTCATAGATGCATGAGACATCGTGAATACGACAGACCTTGTTATATCCAAATCAAACGAAGTATTTTTGAAAATTAATACGGAACCCCATATCGAGTACGAACTTAGAGACCACTTTAAGTTTGAGGTTCCTAATGCAAAATTTATGCCCCAGTACCGTGGAAGGAATTGGAATGGGGAGATTCATTTATATGATATGCGTTCAAAACAAATCTACGTTGGTTTGTTAGATAAGATTGTATCTTTCTGTGAGCAATACGGATACTCTTATAAGTTCGAAGACAATAAGTTTTATGGACAACCTTTTGAAGTCAATGAACTTATTTCATATGAAGGTGTCAAAGATTATATGCAATCTATTTGCTCTCATTCTCCACGTCAGTATCAAATAGAGGGAGTATACGATGCATTAAGACATAATCGAAAGCTACTGATAAGTCCCACTGCATCAGGCAAATCTCTGATGATTTATTCGTTAGTGAGATACTATGTAGATAAGAACGAAAAAATACTTTTAGTCGTTCCAACGACATCTCTGGTAGAGCAGATGTATAAGGACTTTCAGGATTATGGTTGGGATGCTGAGACATATTGTCACCGTATCTATTCTGGTAGAGAAAAAACAAATGAGTTTCCAGTTACGATTACAACTTGGCAATCTGTCTATAAACTAGAACGCTCATTCTTTGAAGACTATGGCGTCATTATAGGCGATGAAGCACATTTATTCAAGTCAAAATCTTTGATAGAGATTATGACCAAACTTCATCATGCTAAGTATCGTTTTGGTTTTACAGGAACTCTTGACGGAACACAAACTCACAAATGGGTTCTGGAAGGATTGTTCGGTCCTTCATACAAAGTAACAAGGACTGATGAACTGATGAAACAAGGTCATCTCTCTCAACTTGATATTCAGTGTATTGTACTTAAACATCCACCTCAAAAGTTTGAAACATATGAAGATGAAATTCAATATCTAATCTCTCATGAACAAAGAAATAAATTTATTACTAATCTTACTCTTGATTTAAAAGGTAATACTCTGGTGCTATTCAGTAGAGTAGAAGCACATGGAGCAGTCTTATACGATAAGATAAATAGTCAAAAGCGAGATGATCGTAAAGTATTTTTTGTTCATGGTGGAGTGGATGCTGAAGAAAGAGAATTAGTTCGTGAGATTACAGAAAGAGAAAACAACGCAATTATCGTTGCTTCTTATGGAACTTTTTCTACTGGTATCAACATTAAAAATCTCCATAATGTTATCTTCGCCTCACCTAGTAAATCCAGAATCCGTAACCTTCAAAGCATTGGACGAGTTCTTAGAAAAGGAAAAGACAAAGTAAAAGCAACACTTTATGATATCGCTGATGACTGCACATATAACTCAAGAAAGAATTACACTCTAAATCACCTCATTGAAAGAATTAAAATCTATAATGAAGAGAACTTCAATTATGAAATAATCACTATACAACTTAAGAAAAATGGGAATTGAAGAAGACTTTTATGCAACAGTTAAATTGAAATCTGGAGAAGAAATCTTCGCAAAGGTAGCAGCCTCTGAAGAAGAAGATAGAACAATGTTGATTATTTCTAATCCAATTATTGTATCTGAAATTAAAGGTAGAATGGGTATTGTTGGATATAAATTAGAACCTTGGTTAAAAACAACAACAGAAGATATGTTCATTCTTAATTTAGAAGACGTTCTAACTCTAAGTGAATCTTCTGATATTGAAATGATTATGATGTATCAGTCTTATATTAGATCTGGGTCTAAAGATAATAAATCAAAGATTGATAGAAAAATGGGATATATTGCCAATGTCAATGATGCTAAAGAGATCTTAGAGAAACTATTTAAAAATAGCTAAAGATAATCTTTTTAACCTCCACAAAGGTAATTGTACACAGTTTTGAATACCTTGTCAAGCATTTATTAAAATGGTATAATCTATACATAATAATGATAAAAACTTATGATAACCACAGCAGTTATGACCAAGAGAAAGAGGTCAGAGCACTACGTCAACAACAAAGAGTTTCTTGCAGCGATTATCAAGTATCGTGAAGATGTAGAAATAACCTTTATTAAGAAGTTCGGTAGAGAATTGACGAAAGAAGATCGTGCAAAGACTTGGGATACAAAACCTCCCATTCCTCGCTACATCGGAGAGTGTTTCCTAAAGATTGCGAATCACCTTTCCTTCAAACCAAACTTCGTGAACTATATGTTCAAGGAAGATATGATTTCTGATGGTATTGAAAATTGTGTTCAGTATATTCACAATTTCAATCCAGAGAAGTCCCAAAATCCTTTTGCATACTTCACTCAAATCATTCACTACGCTTTCCTCCGCCGCATTCAAAGAGAGAAGCGTCAACTAGAAATCAAAAATAAAATCCTAGAACGCTCAGGATTTTCTGAAGTATTCACTGACGATAATTCAGTTGACGGAGGGAACTATTCCGACTATAATAGCATCAAAGATGGTGTCCATTCCAAACTTCGCTATTGAATGAAAGTCGCTATTATCACTGACCAGCACTTCGGAGCACGAAAGAACTCTAAACTCTTTCACGATTATTTCTTGAAGTTTTATAATGATATTTTCTTTCCTACCCTAGAGAAAGAAGGTATCACAACGGTTATTGATATGGGTGATACTTTTGATAGTCGTAAAGGTATTGATTTCTCCGCTCTTTCCTGGGCAAAGAACAATTACTATGATCGCCTTAAAAATATGGGCATTCAAGTTCATACAATTGTAGGAAACCATACTGCATATTATAAAAATACAAACGAAGTAAATGCTGTGGATTTATTGCTTCGTGAGTATGATAATGTGACTGTTTATGCTGAACCAAAAGAAGTTGTGATTGGTGGACTTAACCTTCTTTTTGTTCCTTGGATTAATCAGGATAATCAAGAAAAGACTCTTAAGATGATTAAGAAGACTACTTGTAAAGTTGCTATGGGGCATCTTGAATTACAAGGATTTAGAGTAAACCGTTCAGTTGTAATGGAGCATGGACTGGAAGCAAATCTTTTTAAAAACTTCTTTAAGGTATTTTCTGGGCATTACCACACTCGTTCTAACAATGGAACTATTTTCTATTTGGGCAATCCTTATGAGATGTTTTGGAACGATGTAAATGATACTCGGGGATTTCATATTTTTGACACTGAAACTTTAGAACACAGTCCAGTTAATAATCCCCACAAATTATTTTATAATATCTACTATGAGGATACAAACCACCAAACATTTGATACTCGTGAATATGAAAACAAAATTGTAAAAGTTGTTGTCCGCAAAAAAACGGATACTAAACAATTTGAAAAATTTGTTGATAAACTATATTCCTCAAATATTTCAGAGTTGAAAATCATCGAAAACTTTGAAATGCAAGAGTCTGAAGAGTTTGAAGCATTTGAATCTGAAGACACCCTTTCAATCCTTAATAGATACATTGAGGAGGCAGAAGTTAATCTTGATAAATCAGTAGTTCAAAAAATGCTACAAGAAATTTATCAAGAAGCATGTGAGTTAGTTTAATGTTCATATTAACCATCAATGGAAAAGAAACTGAAGGAGCATACTCAGTAGCAAATTCTGAAGGGGAGCAAGTCTTATATCTTTTTGAAGAGGAAGATGATGCTGTAAGATATGCTATGATGTTAGAGGAAGATGGCAGTCCAGAGATGCATGTGATTGAGATTGAAGATGATGTGATGGTAAAAACTTGCGAAATTCATGGATATCAATACGTAGTTATTACTCCAGATGACATTGTAATTCCACCAAATTCTGATCATGATTTTATTTAAAACGATTCGTTGGAAAAATTTTCTTTCAACTGGAAATCAATATACTGAACTTGATTTCACAAAAAATACAACTAATTTAATTATTGGTACGAATGGTGCTGGTAAGAGTACAGTATTAGATGCTCTTACTTTTTCTTTATTTGGTAAACCATTTCGCAAAATTAATAAACCTCAGTTGATTAACAGTGTCAATGATAAAGACTGTAAAGTTGAGGTGGAATTCTCCATTGGAAATGTTGAGTGGAAAGTTATACGCGGAATCAAACCAGCGGTATTTGAGATTTGGAGAAATGATGCCGTATTGGATCAATCTGCTGCCGCTTTAGATCAGCAGAAATGGTTAGAGCAAAATGTTCTGAAGATGAACTATAAGTCCTTTACTCAGATTGTAATTCTGGGTAGTAGCACTTTTGTTCCTTTTATGCAACTTCCTGCAGCTCACCGTCGTGAAGTGATTGAAGATTTGCTAGATATCAAAATCTTTTCTTCTATGAATATGATTATTAAAGAAAAGATTCGTCAATCAAAGGAAGATATCAAAGTTTTAGAACTTAAAAAAGAGTCTCTTCTTGATAAAGTTAAGATGCAGAAAGAGTTTATTGAGGAACTTGAGAATCGCGGTAATGCCAACATAAACTCCAATAAAGAAAAGATTACCAAGTTGGATAATGAAGTTGGTGTTTATATGAATGAGAATGCTCTCTTGGAAGAGGATGTCTTCAAGTATACAAAAGAGCAAGAGATTGTTACCGGTGCGGCTGATAAACTTCGTAAGTTGGGGAATCTAAAAGGTAAACTCTCCCAAAAAGTATCTACCATTACTAAAGAACATAAGTTCTTCGCAGAAAATACGGTATGCCCAACCTGCACACAACCAATTGAAGAGACCTTCAGAATAAATAGAATTACAGACGCTCAAAATAAAGCGAAGGAGTTGCAATCTGGTTATAAAGAACTAGAGGAGGCAATTAAAGAGGAAGAGGAGCGAGAGCGTCAATTCACTACTCTTACGAAGGAGATTACAAAACTAACGCATGGCATTTCTCAAAACAATACTAAGATCGCTGGATATCAGAGACAAATCAGAGATCTTGAATCTGAAATTCAAACTATTACCGAGAACCTTGCAAACCGAAATTCTGAACATGAGAAGTTAGAATCCTTCAACAAAAACTTAAAAACTACATACGACGAACTCGCTTCCAAAAAAGACACAATCAACTATTACGACTTTACGTATAGTTTGTTAAAAGACGGTGGAGTTAAAACCAAAATCATTAAGAAGTATCTACCGCTGATAAATCAGCAAGTTAACCGTTATCTTCAGATGATGGACTTCTATATTAACTTCACTCTTGATGAGGAATTTAACGAAACCGTCCAGTCACCCATTCACGAAGATTTCTCCTATGCCTCTTTTAGTGAAGGAGAAAAAATGAGAATTGACCTTGCACTTCTTTTTACTTGGCGTGAAGTTGCAAGATTCAAAAACTCAGTCAATACTAATCTGCTGATTATGGATGAGGTATTTGATTCTTCACTTGATGGATTTGGAACGGAAGAGTTTCTTAAGATTATTCGTTATGTGATTAAAGACGCAAACATTTTTGTCATCTCTCATAAGACAGGATTAGAGGACAGATTTGAAAGCGTCATAAAGTTCGAGAAAGTCAAAGGTTTTTCACGTATGGTGGTCTGAATCACCAAAGAACAATGCAAGTCCCAAACTGGCGTCACCACTCCAAGAAAGAACAAAAACGAAAACTTAAACCGCAAGCACTGCGGCAAGCAAAAGCACGACTTGCCCAGTTTAAAAAGCGTCATATGGGTCGTCCAAAGGGCGACCTTTCGTTTTATAATGGTTTCATACGAACAAAAACCAATGCCCGTCAGTCACGAAATCAAGTCCCAACTTGCTAAATTGCTTGCTACGGAAGACCTTGTGGTTGAGCACAAGAAAGTAGCAACCGCTTGCTTCAACGTTCATACTCGTGTGCTCACGCTGCCTCTGTGGGAAAAGGCAAGCAACACTGTGTATGACCTGCTGGTGGGTCACGAGGTTGGACACGCTCTTTTTACTCCTGATGAGGATTGGACCGAGAAAGTAAAAGTTCCTGTCCAGTTTGTAAATGTGGTGGAAGATGCCCGCATTGAGAAACTGATGAAGCGTAAGTATTTGGGACTTGCTAAGACTTTCTTTAATGGTTATAAAGAACTGAACGAAGAGGATTTCTTTCAACTTGAAGACGAGAAGGTTGGTGAGATGAATCTTGCTGACCGTGCTAATCTCTGGTTCAAAGTAGGAAACTTCATTGACGTTCCTATTAAACGTGGCGAGGAGATGGATATTATCAATAAAATTGCAGAGACTGAAACGTTTGATGATGTTTTGTTTGCTGCAGAAGCACTTTATCAATATTGCAAAAAAGAGAAAGAACAGGAGCAGAAGGTTTCTAATTTTGATAATCACGAGACTCAAGGCAACTCCACTTCTTCTACTCAAGAAGAAGTAAAGACTGAAGAAAGTGATACTGAAGAAGATGGTGAAAAAAATAAACCTGAAGCGGAGCAAAGTGGTAATAATGAACTTAATCCAAATGGTCCTGATATTGTTCCCAATGACAATAAAGAACCTGAAGTTAAGACTGCCGACAATTTGGAAGATAAAATTCGTGACTTAGTAAATGACGATGGTTATGAGAATGTTTATGTAGAAATCCCCCAAGTTAATCTTGAGACCATTATTGGTAAGAACGAAGAAGTTCATACCCATATTGATGCTTCTTTTCACCAACAGCAAAAGTCCTACGAACAAACTCTAAAAGAAAATTACAAACATCTTACTCCCGAAAGTTTGTTTCTGAAAGCAGATACTGAATTTAAGAAGTTTAAAGTATCCGCTCAGAAAGAAGTTAATTATCTGGTGAAAGAGTTTGAGTGCCGTAAAGCAGCAGATTCTTATTCCCGTGCTTCTATTGCTCGCACTGGAGTTCTTGATACTGCTCGTCTTCATACTTACAAATACAATGAAGATCTTTTCAAAAAAGTGTCTATAATTCCTGACGGCAAAAATCACGGTTTGGTGTTTATTCTAGACTGGTCTGGATCTATGTCCCAAGTTCTTACTGATACTTGTAAGCAACTTTTTAATCTTATTTGGTTCTGTAAAAAAGTCGCTATTCCTTTTGAGGTATATGCATTCACGAATGAATGGCGTCGTGGCGAACACGACTATGCTACTGGAATGTTTACACCTGCCGACCGAACTTCTCATTATGAAAAGAAAGAAAATCTTCTTGCCATTGATGAAAGTTTTTCTCTGATGAATATTCTTACCAGTAAAGTTTCAGGTAAGGAACTGGAGCATCAGATGTTGAATATATGGCGTCTTGCTGTTTACTTTGGAGACACATATCAAACTCCTTACACTTATCCCAATCGTATGTCTCTTTCTGGAACTCCTCTGAATGAAGCACTGGTTTCTCTTCATCAAATTCTTCCTAAGTTCCAACGTGAAAATAAACTCCAAAAAGTTCAATGTATTGTTCTGACTGATGGTGAGGCAAGTCATCTTCCCTATCATCGTGAAGTGAAACGTGCCTGGGAAAGTGAACCTTTTATTGGCACTCGTCATATTAATCCTCACAATACTTTTCTCCGCGATCGTAAACTTGGGACTACATATAAGTTTGATTATGGATATCATGAATTTACTGATACTCTTCTTCACAATCTAAAAGATAAGTTTCCTTCAGTAAACTTTATTGGTATTCGCGTTCTTGAAAGTCGTAATGCTAATCGTTTTATTCATCTTTATCATAATGATATGGGCAAGGAATATCAAAAAATTCAAAACGATTGGAAAAAACTGAGGAGTTTTACGATTACGAACTCTGGATATGATGCTTACTTTGGTCTCTCAGCAACAGAACTTTCTCAAGATGCTGAGTTTGATGTTGCTGAAGATGCTACGAAGTCTCAAATTAAATCCGCTTTTGTAAAATCTCTGAAAACTAAAAAGTTGAACAAAAAACTTCTTGGCGAGTTTATTTCTCTCGTTGCCTAAATACCTAAAAAGTATCCGTAGATATGAAGACCTACCAACAATTTGTCCTTGAAGCACGTAGACATAATCCACCTTATGGGTGGAAGTCTTCTGGTGGCGGTCCTGACGATAAACCAACTGTAAAAATTCCTTTATCGGGAGTAATGCAAGGTGGTTGGTTGGAGAAAGAAAAAGCAAAGAAAAAGGTTGAAGAGGAACTTGAAATTGAAGAGGGTATGACTCTCAAAGATTATAAGAAGAAGCGTAGTGCTCTCAAGCAAAAAGAAAAGAGAGCAGCAGATAAGATTGCTCCCAATCGCAGAAAAGATATTCATACTGATAGATATTCTCCAGAGAGAGCAGCAAGACATCGTGCTAATGTAGATCCTGATTTTGAAGGTAATGATGAAAGAAACTATCCAGGTGGCAAGTTAAATCCAAAGAAAGTTCGTAAGGCAAAAGCACTTGGAGAACTTGGTGAAGAGTTGGTAAATGAAACCTCACTTACTCGTATCATGAGTAAGTCAAAGAAGGGCGGTATGGCAATCATGTCAGCTCAACGAGGTGACAAGTCAAAAGCAGAGAACAAGGCACGTTCAAAACAACTTGAAAAAGATGTAAGAGGTGCTGGTCTCCCTGGACCTACTAAAGTTGCTGGTAGATATACTGAAAATCCAGGAACCTCTCAGGAGAAAAAAGTAGGAGAGAAATCTCATGTTATTACTCCTGGCAAAAAAGGTAAGAGAAAATTTAAAAAAGCAATTGAAAAACTAGGTCAAAAGTACAATCAAGATTCTGTTCTAATCCAACGTAAAGCAGGTGGGAGTTCAACTCTCAAAGGAACTTCAAAGACCTCTTGGCCAGGTAAAGGAAAAAATGTTAAAATAGGAAGTATGAAACCAGGTAGAACTGGTGAGTTTGATACTAAAGTTAAGAACAAAACATTTACTGTTGAGGATTGATATGTCATTAAAACTTTCCAAATTTCCATTCGATCATGTAGTTAAATGTGACACCAAAGAAATTTGGGTTACTTGTGATAGTAGTATTACTGCTATGGGTCTTCCTCGTTTAGTAGAAAAATATTATCCAGGATATTCTGCTAAAATTGCTACAAAAGAATATTTTGAGAAACTGAAGAACCAATTGGCAAACTGACCACTCGGGGTCCCAGCGACCCTTTTTTTATTTTATAATGACTTCAGTTGAAACAAACCACTCTGATTATGTCTCGCATTCAAATGACCGACGATCAAATTATTGCCGATTTGAAGAGCACATTTGGTAAAGAATTTACCGCTGCAGATGTTCGCGGTTATTGTGCTTCTAAAGATATTTCTTATCCCACTGTTACCAAACGTTTGGAGCAGTTTAAAGTTGGTCGTGGTAAGTGGAATCTTGAAGTCACCCTTCAAAAAGTTGAAGAGATTGAACGTACTTTTCAAGCACCTGCAGTGATTCCTCCCACCGAACAAAATCTCATTCCTGATAAAGATGATACCTTCGTCAAGTTTGGTAACTTTGGTGATATTAAAAAAATTATTCAGTCCCGTATCTTTTACCCTGCGTTTATCACGGGTCTGTCGGGTAATGGTAAAACGTTCTCGGTGGAGCAAGCGTGTGCTCAACTTAAGCGTGAACTCATCCGTGTAAACATCACGATTGAAACTGATGAGGATGACCTGATTGGTGGTTTCCGCCTGGTGAACGGTGAAACTGTGTGGCACAATGGTCCTGTGGTGGAAGCACTTGAGCGTGGAGCCGTTTTGCTTCTGGATGAGATTGACCTTGCTTCTAACAAGATCCTATGCCTGCAATCTATCCTGGAAGGTAAGGGTGTCTTCCTCAAGAAGATCGGCCGCTTTGTGAAACCTGCCGCTGGATTCAACGTGATTGCCACCGCGAACACCAAGGGTAAGGGTTCTGATGACGGTCGTTTTATCGGCACCAATGTGCTGAACGAAGCATTCCTGGAACGCTTCCCTGTGACCTTTGAGCAGTCTTATCCTGCTCCTGCAACTGAGCAGAAGATTCTGGAAGGCATCGCTCTGGACCTTGGTGTGGAAGACCGTGACTTCTGCAAGCGCCTGGTTGACTGGGCAGACATCATCCGCAAGACCTTCTATGATGGTGGTATTGAGGAAATCATCAGCACCCGCCGCCTGACCCACATTATCCGTGCCTACAGTATCTTCCAAGATAAGGCAAAGGCAATCCAAGTGTGTGTGAACCGTTTTGATGATGAAACCAAGCAGTCCTTCTTGGAACTGTATGATAAGGTGGATGCTGATTTTCAACTCCCCGTTGACGCTGAACCTCAGTCCTGATAGAATATAGGGAGGTAAAAAGTGCCTCCTCTTTTGTCCTTTACTATGATTTACAATGTCTGAAAAATTTACTAAAAATTCCTATAATTCAGCAAATACTGATGTTCTTAATCTTGGAGCTCCTGTTGCTGCTCAAGATTTTTGGGAAGAGGACGGTATTAGTCTGACTGGAAATCCATATCATTCGCCAGATCAAATTGTTTTTACTGGTTCTGGCGTTCTTGGTGGTCTTGGAAATGACCATATTTCTCTCAATCCCTCCTCTACATTTAATTTGACTGTGCCTGAAGATACTAACAAAAATGGTTTCTGGAAATATGAGGAAGATAAAACTCTGAAAGAAGTGGAGAGTTATCTTTCAAGCACCTATCATTCTCACTACACTTCCGAAACTTCTAAAACTCAAACTCTTGATTTGATTGAGAGTATTGGTGATGCAGAAGCATTTACTCGTTCAAATGCTATTAAGTATCTTTCGCGTTTCGGTAAGAAGAATGGTAAGTCTAAACAGGATATTCTAAAAGCAATTCATTATTGTGTTCTTCTCTATCACTTTGCTGGTCTTCATAAGAACAACTCTAACAACTATCCTTATTGATTATGAAACTTTCTGATAAAACTCTTTCTGTCCTTAAAAATTTCTCTTCTATCAATCAGTCCATCCTATTCAAAGAAGGCAGCAAACTTCGCACGATTAGTGTGATGAAGAATATTCTTGCTGAGGCAACAATTACCGAAGAGTTTCCTCAAGATTTTGGTGTTTATGATTTGAATCAATTTCTTAATGGACTTAATCTTCACCAAAATCCTGAACTTGATTTTGCTAATGATGGATATGTCGTTATCCGTGAAGGCAAAATGCGTTCTAAGTATTTCTTTGCAGATCCCAGTGTAATCATCACTCCTCCTGACAAGGCAATCAATCTTCCCAGTGAAGATGTGTGTTTTGAACTAAGCACTGAACAACTGGATAAACTCCTGAAAGCAGCAGCAGTGTATCAACTCCCCGATATCTCTGCGGTTGGTGAAGGTGGTGTGGTGAAACTGGTGGTTCGTGATAAGAAGAATGATACTTCTAATGATTTTGCAATTGTTGTTGGTGAAACTGACTCTGAGTTTGTTTTCAACTTCAAAGTTGAGAATATTAAAGTTCTCCCTGGAACTTATGAGGTAGTTGTATCTCAAAAACTTTTGTCACGTTTTACCAGCAAGAACCACGACCTGTGCTATTATATTGCTCTGGAACCTGATTCTACTTTTGGATGAACATCTTCGTAACGTCACCTTGGCCCGCTGAAAGTGCTGTCTGTCTTCCCGACAAACACATTGTCAAAATGCCCCTGGAATGCTGCCAAATGCTTTCCATTGTGGCATCTGAAAAATGGGGTCATAACTACGGCACTCTTCCTAAAATTGATGGCACTCCCTATCGAACTGAAAAGGGTGCGTTTCGTAATCATCCCTGTACCAAATGGGCATTGGATAGTATCCACAATGCCTATTGGTTGATTAAGTGGGGTATGAACTTGTGTGATGAGTACCAACTACGCTATAATAAAACTCACTCTTGCTACAAGACTCTTGTAGATGCCTATTATCTTTTCCCCAAAGGAAAGATACCTGAAGTGACTCCATTTGCTAGGGCAATGCCTGAAGAATGGAAATTTGATGATAGCATTGATACCTTTACTGCTTATAAAAGGTATATTGCTTCAAAACCTTGGGTGAAGGATAACTACCTTCGTATGCCTGAGCGTAAACCTGATTGGATTGATTATGAGTCGTAATGATTTTTTGTGGGTTGAAAAATATCGCCCACGTACTATTGAGGACTGCATTCTTCCCGATGCAACCAAACAAACTTTTAAAAACTTCCTAGATAGGGGAGAAGTGCCAAATCTGCTTCTTGCTGGTCCTGCTGGATGCGGTAAGACTACAGTTGCAAAGGCACTATGCAATGAACTAGGAGTAGATGTTTATGTCATCAATGGATCCGACGAAGGTAGATTCCTTGATACTGTCCGAAACAATGCGAAGAACTTCGCTTCGACCGTTTCGCTTTCGTCAACTGCTAAACACAAAGTCATCCTCATTGATGAGGCAGATAACACAACCAACGACGTTCAACTCCTCCTACGGGCGTCTATTGAGGAATTTGCTAATAACTGCCGATTCATCTTCACCTGTAACTACAAAAACAAAATCATCGAACCCCTGCACTCTCGATGTGCTGTTGTTGACTTCTCTATCAAAGGTAAAGAGAAGGCACAACTCGCTGCAGGTTTTTATGGACGCTTGCAAGACATTCTTCAAAAAGAGAATGTGAAGTTTGATAATAAAGTTCTTCTTGAACTGATTAATAAACATTTTCCTGATTGGAGGCGAGTTCTTAATGAGTGCCAACGTTATTCTTCGGGTGGCGAAATTAATTCTGGTATTCTTGCTTCTTTCTCTGATGTAAAAACAAATGACCTCATTAAGTATCTCAAAGATAAAAACTTTACTGAAGTCCGAAAGTGGGTGGTCGGGAACCTGGACAACGACGCTAGTAATCTACTTCGCAGGGTTTATGACGCCGCTTTTGATAATCTTTCACCCCAGTCTATTCCTGCTGCCGTTCTTGTTATTGCTAAGTATCAATACCAATGTGCGTTCGTTGCTGACCAAGAAATAAATCTTCTTGCCGCTCTTACGGAAATTATGGTGGAGTGTGAGTTCAAATGAAAAACAAAAAACTAAAAGCACTCATTCAAAAACCCTTGCGGTTTCATCATCAAGATATTCACGAAGAACTTGATGAACTTAAAAAACAACATCAGGTCAAGTCCAGATGGTATTATGTTTTCTGGGGTGCCTGTGCAGTTGCCGTTGTTGGTGGACAAATATATGTCGGAACTGGATATCGTGAAATGGCAGAGGCAACAAAGAAAACTGCAATTGCTGTGACTTGTCTTCCCCAATATATTACTTCACCTAAAAATAAAGTGGGAGAGTTTGAATGAAATCACTAAAAACTCCTCTGAGGTATCCAGGCGGCAAATCCCGTGCTTGCGTAAAAATGGACCCTTACTTTCCAGATCTTCGTAATTACAAAGAGTTCCGTGAACCTTTTCTTGGTGGTGGAAGTGTTGCAATTCATATCACCAAGAAGTATCCCAGCCTAGATATTTGGGTGAATGATTTATATGAACCTCTTGTAAATTTCTGGCAGCAACTCCAGATGTTTGGTTCTGACCTAAAGGATAAGTTGGTAGATCTCAAATCAATTCATAACAACCCAGCATCTGCAAAAGAACTGTTCCTCGCAAGTAAGGAGAAAGTTAATGACCAAAGTCTGCCCAGTCTTGATCGTGCTGTGGCTTTCTATGTTGTCAATAAGTGTTCTTTCAGTGGTCTCACAGAGAGCTCATCATTTTCAGAACAAGCCTCCAATAACAACTTTTCAATGCGAGGGATTGAGAAGTTGCCTGCGTATGCTACGTTAATTGCAAATTGGCGTATAACTAATTACTCGTATGATTATCTGATGGATGGAAACAAGGGTGCTTTTATGTATCTCGATCCTCCTTATGACATTAAGGATAATCTCTATGGGCGTAAGGGAGCAATGCATAAAGGATTTGATCACGATAAGTTTGCTGCTGACTGCGATGCTTGTTCTATGCATCAACTAATCAGTTATAATTCAGATCAACTTGTAAAGGATAGATTCAAAAACTGGAGTGCCGCAGAGTTTGATCTGACTTATACAATGCGTTCTGTTGGTGAATATATGCGAGAGCAAAAAGATAGAAAAGAACTGTTGCTATTTAATTATGGAACTGAAGGATTGGCTCAACTCAATTAATTTTACAAAAGAAGATTTATCAGAAGATATTAAGTCTTATCCTCCATATATTATCAATCGTTGTTTATCCGGACATATTGATTGTTTGATGTATGCGAATGAAATGAATATGCATCATCAACTTGATAAAGATATGCAATATTCTTTTTATCTAAATAGTTTGAGGAAAAAGAAGAGATTTTCTCCCTGGCTCCGAAAGGATAAGGTTACAGACTTAGAATGTGTTAAATCATACTATGGTTATAGTAATGAGAAGGCATCCCAAGCACTGAAAATCCTGACAAAAGAACAACTTAACTTTATTAAACAACGACTTGATATTGGAGGATCCAAATGACTACCACTGTAGAACCTACAGTTGAATGGGCTCAAGACCAGATGGTTGAGGTCATTCTAAATGAACCTGATGATTTCCTTAAAGTTCGTGAAACCTTGACCCGCATCGGAGTTGCTTCACGTAAGGAGAAAAAACTCTATCAATCTTGCCACATTCTTCACAAGCAAGGTAGATACTACATTGTTCACTTTAAGGAACTGTTTGCTCTGGATGGTAAGCACGCTAACCTGACTGTGAATGACGTTCAACGCCGCAATCGCATTGTCCGTCTTCTTGCTGATTGGGGACTAATCACGGTTGTAAAACCTGACAGTGTAAACGACATTGCACCTCTGAACCAAATCAAAGTTCTTGCATATAAGGACAAGGGCGATTGGATTTTGGAACAGAAGTATAATATTGGTAAGAAAGGAAAGACCGCAGAAGCAGAATAAATAGAACTGAGACCTTTCGTGCGGTCTCTACAAAAGTCGGAACACCCTAAAAAGAGGTTGGGTTTTTACCCTTCCTCTTTTTTTCGTATCTTATATAATTAGTAATGGATGCCGAAAGGGTCCACAAAACACAAACTCGCTTTTAAAGGAGCTACTATAATGTCTACATCAGGACTTATGCGTTATACTGCTGCGGATCTTCCTGCTCTGATGGAGAAGATTACTCGCAACTCAATTGGAATGGATGAATATTTTGACCGTCTTTTTCACTTACACGAAACCACTACTAACTATCCACCATATAACCTAGTCCAAGTCAGCAACGTAGAATCACGACTTGAACTTGCTCTTGCTGGATTTAAGAAGAAGGAGGTTTATGTCTACACACAAGATGGCAAACTCTTTATTGAAGGTCAAAAAGAAGATAAAGAAACGGAGTCCAACTATCTCCACAAAGGTTTGGCTCAACGGAGTTTTAAGAGAGCGTGGACGCTCTCTGATGATACGGAAGTACGATCAGTTGATTTTGAGGATGGGCTTCTAACAGTTACTCTTGGTAGGATTGTTCCCGATCACCACAAGCGAAAAGATTATCTCTAAATAAAAATAAAAAATGAAAACTTTCGACGAGTTTCAACAAATAGCTTATTATGGAGCAGTTCCTCATACTGTCTATTCTCAAGGAAAATCTAAAAAAATTCCAAAAGGAAAAGCAGTCCCTGTAAGAAGTCGCTCAAGTGCGGGTGGCGATGGAGATGGTGGAAATGGTGGCGGGGACGGCGGTGAATAAATACTTTTGAATATCGTCGGCGTAAGAGGAGTTCCTGGCAAAATCCAGGTTGACTCCTCCTTTTTTTATTGGTAGAATGTATGGAGGTATGGAGTACAAATGACGATCAAACTTTTACTTTTAAAGTCGGGAGAAGATATTATTTCCGACATTAAAGAAATGGTTGTGGGTGAAGATGAAGACCGAAGAGTGGTTGGATATTTTCTAAACAAACCTTGCTTGGTTAAAATGAGAGACCCTAGTCTTTTAACCGAAGAGAGCACTGAAGAGCAAAAGAAAGCAGCATATCAAGTTTCTTTGTATCCTTGGATGCCTCTTTCAAAAGATTACGTCATTCCAGTTGCCGCAGACTGGGTTGTGACTATTGTAGAACCTATTGTAAAACTTTCAGAAATGTACGTGGAGGACGTTTTATCCCGTGGAACCGAAAACAATCAAGATACTAGCACTACTGAACAATCAAATTCTAATAACACAGATTGAAGAAGTTGGTGCTGACATTGGAGAACCAGACTGTAAACTAACCAATCCATTTGTTGTAAAAAACGACCAAACACTGGAACCATTTTTACTTGGTTATACAAAACAAAATACATTTATGATGAGTTCGGAAAAGATTCTTACACTTGTAGATCCAACTCCAACTCTACTTGAAAAATATGAGGACTTGATTAAAGAATGAGATTTTACACTAATGTTCAATTGATTGGAAATCAATTTTTGGTTCGTGGCGTAGAGAATGGTAAAAGATTTGAGACGAGGGATGAGTTCTTCCCAACTCTTTTTGTGAAGACTAAAAAAGATTCTAAGTATAGAACATTAAGTGGAGAAAAAGTTGAACCAGTCAAACCTGGTACTGTTCGGGATTGTCGTGAGTTTTATAGTAAGTATGAAGGCGTAGATGGATTTGAAATCTACGGTAATGACAGATACATCTATCAATATATCTCAGAAAAATATCCAGAGGATGAAATCAAGTTTGACATTAGTAAAATCAAACTTGTAACTTTGGATATCGAGGTTGCCTCTGAAGAGGGATTCCCCGATGTGGAATCTTGCTCTGAAGAGATTCTTGCGATTACAATTCAGGACTATACAACTAAGGAAATCATCACTTGGGGCGTTAAACCTTTCAAGCATGATCGTAAGGACTTGACGTATCATCACTGCCCTTCTGAGTATGAGTTGCTGAGTCACTTCATCAACTATTGGATGGTGAATGTGCCTGATGTGATTACTGGATGGAATATTCAGTTGTATGATATTCCTTATATCTGCAAACGACTTAATCGTGTCCTTGGTGAGAAACTAATGAAGCGATTCTCCAACTGGGGACTTGTAACTGAGGGAGAAACTTATATCAAGGGGAGAAAGCATACTACGTTTGATGTGGGTGGTTTAACTCAACTTGATTATCTTGATTTGTATAAGAAGTTTACCTATACAAATCAGGAATCATACCGCCTTGATTATATCGCTGAGGTTGAACTTGGTTCTAAAAAACTTGATCACTCTGAGTTTGATACTTTCAAAGACTTCTATACTCAAGGTTGGCAAAAGTTTATTGAATATAACATCGTTGACGTAGAACTTGTTGATCGTCTTGAAGACAAGATGAAACTGATTGAGTTAGCACTTACAATGGCTTATGACGCCAAAGTAAATTATGCTGACGTGTTTTATCAGGTTCGTATGTGGGATAATATTATCTACACCTATTTGAAGAAAAGAGATATTGTCATTCCCCCGAAGAATAAAACGCAGAAAGACGAAAAGTACGCTGGTGCTTATGTAAAAGAACCAATTCCTGGAATGTATGATTGGGTGGTGAGTTTTGACTTGAACTCACTATATCCACACCTGATTATGATGTATAACATCTCTCCAGAAACTCTTGTAGAAGAAAAACATCCAACAGTTTCAGTTGATAAAATCCTGAATCAGAGTCTTAACTTTGAACTCTATAAAGACTATGCGATTTGTGCCAACGGTGCTATGTATCGCAAAGACGTGCGTGGATTTCTCCCTGAACTGATGGAGAAGATTTACAATGAACGTGTAATTTTTAAAAAGAAAATGCTTGCGGCCGAGCAAGAGTATGAAAAGACAAAGAATAAGGAACTTGTAAAAGAGATTGCTCGCTGTAACAACATTCAAATGGCACGTAAGATTCAACTTAACTCTGCTTATGGTGCGATTGGTAATCAGTATTTCCGTTATTACAAACTCGCAAATGCTGAAGCGATTACCCTCTCTGGACAGGTTTCTATTCAGTGGATTATGAATCGTGTCAATTCTTATTTAAACAAAGTTCTTAAAACGGATGGTGAAGATTATGTTATTGCCTCTGATACTGACTCTCTTTATATCAATATGGGTCCTTTGGTTGAAACTATATTCAAGGGAAGAGAGAAAACTACTGAAGGCATTGTCACGTTCCTTGATAAGATCTGTAAGGTGGAACTTGAGAAGTATATTGAAGGTTCTTACCAAGAACTGGCTGACTACGCAAACGCCTACGAACAGAAAATGATTATGAAGCGTGAGTGTATTGCTGAACGTGGTATTTGGACTGCGAAGAAGCGATATATTCTCAGTGTATGGGATAGTGAAGGTGTTCGTTACGAGAAACCAAAACTGAAAATCAAGGGTATTGAAGCAATCAAATCTTCTACTCCTGCTCCTTGCCGTAAAATGCTGAAGGATTCTTTCAACATTATGATGAGTGGAACTGAAGATGATATGATTAGTTTTATTGATAAATGTCGCCTTGAATTCAGGACACTTTCTCCAGAATCTATCTCTTTTCCACGTTCAGCATCAGACGTTCAAAAGTATCTATCATCATCGGACATTTATGTGAAAGGAACTCCCATTCACGTTCGTGGAGCACTTCTGTTTAATTATTACATTAAGAAGAACAAACTTACTAATAAGTATTCTGCTATCCAAAATGGCGAAAAGATTAAGTTTGTTTATCTTAAGAAACCAAACACTATTCACGAAAATGTCATCTCATTTATTCAAGATTTTCCCAAGGAACTCAATCTTGACAAATACATAGACTATGACTTACAATTTGAGAAAGCATTTCTAGAACCACTCAAAATTATCCTTGATTCTATTGGGTGGAGTGTGGAAAAAACTGTAAACCTTGAACTCTTTTTTGCTTAATGGATCTACCTATTAATGATCAAGAACTGAATACTATTATTAATGCTATGGCTCTTGGTGGAGACACTGCATTGTTTCAAAAACTTAAACTTGTAAAAGAACTCAGGGAACAGGGTTTACCTTATAAAAAAATACTTCGTGAAGAATACGGGATGGTAGCGTGATGGATTTTCTTAAAGATATTGTAAAAGAAATTGGTGATGACTTTACTAAGTTAGCGTCCGATATTGATGAGACTGAGACTTATGTTGACACGGGTTCGTACATTTTTAATGCACTGGTTTCAGGTAGCATATTTGGTGGTGTATCTGGGAATAAGATTACTGCTATTGCTGGAGAGTCTTCTACTGGAAAAACTTTCTTCTCTCTCGCTGTGGTTAAGAATTTTCTTGATACTCACCCCGATGGTTATTGTCTCTACTTTGATACTGAAGCCGCTATTACCAAGTCCCTTGTAGAATCCCGTGGAATCGATACTTCTCGCCTTGTTGTTGTTAATGTTGTTACAATTGAGGAGTTCCGTACTAAAGCACTCAAAGCAGTAGACTTATACTTAAAAAAACCTGTAGAAGAACGCAAACCTTGTATGTTTGTGTTAGACTCTCTCGGTATGCTTTCCACTGAGAAAGAAATTACTGATGCACTGAACGATAAACAAGTTCGTGATATGACTAAATCGCAACTTGTTAAAGGTGCTTTCCGAATGTTAACCCTTAAACTAGGACAGGCAAATGTACCGCTCATTGTCACAAATCATACATACGATGTCATCGGAGCTTACGTACCAACGAAAGAAATGGGCGGAGGTTCTGGACTCAAGTACGCAGCCTCTACGATCATCTATCTCAGCAAAAAGAAAGAGAAGGATGGAACAGAAGTGGTCGGCAATATTATCAAAGCTAAGACTGCTAAATCGCGTTTGAGTAAGGAGAACAAAGATGTTGAAGTCCGTCTGTATTATGATGAGCGCGGCCTTGATCGTTACTATGGTCTTCTGGAACTTGGTGAGATTGGTGGACTCTGGAAGAATGTAGCAGGTCGCTATGAGATTGATGGTAAGAAAGTATATGCTAAACAGATTCTCAAAGAACCTGAAGCATACTTTACTGAAGAAGTGATGCAAAAACTTGATGAAATTGCAAGAGAAGAGTTTAGTTACGGATCGTGATAAAGGTTCTTAAGACTGGAATCAATGTATCTAAAGTTGTAGAACAACTTAAAAAGTATCCTCAGGACTGGGATCATCAGAAACATCTAAAGGATTCTCAGTCCTTAGTTGATAGAGGATTTGCTGACTTGCCAGTCAGTGCTCTTCAACTTATAATGGGTGGAGTCAAAAGTAAAGAAGACTTTGTTGGAGATTCTGAGATCAGCATCAAAACTCCAGCATATGAACATCACAGCGAAATCCGAAAGATTATACGCAAGCATTTTGGAAATAGAGAACTACATCGTTGTGGGTTTCTTTCTCTTCCTGTTGATGAAATTGTGGGTGCTCATATTGATGAAGGCACTTATTACTTAACAAGAGACAGATATCACCTTTCCATTGTTGGAAGATATCAGTATTTCTGTGGAACTGATAGTGTGATTGTAGAACCTGGCACACTTTTATGGTTCAATAATAAACTACCACACGGCACCGTGAATATCGGTGATGAGACAAGAATAACATTCGTATTTGATATGCCCCATGGACAAAGTTGAGTTTCTGATTCTTCGCAATCTTCTTCATAATGAAGAGTATGTTCGCAAAGTTATTCCTTTTATTAAGGGGGAATATTTTGAGGATACAAATCAGAAAGTTGTATTTGAAGAAATCTTGAAATTTATTCAAGAGTACAATGAACCTGCAACAAAAGAGGTTCTCTGTATTGAAGTAGAAAAGCGTCAGGATATTACTGACACTTCTTTCAAAGAAATTACTCATCTGATTGGTTGTCTTGACGATGTTCCTGCAGAATTTAATTGGTTAGTAGATACTACTGAAAAGTGGTGTCGTGACCGTGCCATCTATCTTGCTCTTATGGAGTCTATTCATATTGCAGATGGCAAAGATGAAAACAAAAATCGTGACAGCATCCCTACAATTTTATCAGATGCTTTGGCAGTATCTTTTGATACTCACATCGGACACGATTATCTGTTAGACTATGAACTACGTTATGAGTCCTATCATAAAAAGGAAGACAAAATTGAATTTGACCTGGAATATTTCAACAAAATCACGAAAGGTGGTCTCCCTAATAAGACTCTCAATATCGCTCTCGCTGGGACGGGCGTTGGGAAATCGCTATTCATGTGTCATGTGGCTAGTTCCGTCTTACTGCAAGGCAGGAACGTTCTCTATATCACTCTTGAAATGGCGGAGGAGCGAATTGCTGAGCGAATTGATGCCAACCTTCTCAATGTACCCATCCAAGATATTACTGACCTTCCCAAACAAATGTTTGAGAATAAGGTTACCAACCTTGCGAAGAAGACTCAAGGAACTCTTATAATTAAGGAATACCCTACGGCATCTGCTCATGCTGGGCACTTCAAGTCACTTCTTAATGAACTTGCACTTAAGAAATCATTTAGACCTGATATTATTTTCATTGATTACCTTAATATTTGTGCTTCCAGTAGGTATCGCGGAAATAGCAACATCAACTCTTATACTTTCGTCAAAGCAATTGCTGAAGAACTTAGGGGGCTCGCAGTGGAGTTTAATGTCCCAATTGTCTCCGCTACTCAGACCACTCGTTCAGGTTATGGTTCTTCTGATGTTGAACTTACTGATACTTCTGAGTCCTTTGGTCTTCCTGCTACTGCTGACCTTATGTTTGCCCTTATTAGCACTGAAGAGTTGGAGGGACTTGGACAGATTTTAGTTAAGCAACTTAAGAATCGTTATAATGATCCTACCATTCATAAACGTTTTGTGATTGGTATTGATCGTGCCAAGATGCGTCTTTATGACTGTGAACAATCTGCTCAGCAAGATATTCTTGACAACGGAAAAGAAGAAGAGTATGATTATGAAGAAAAGAAACCTAAAAAATCATTCGAAGGATTTAAATTCTAATGACTATTGATCTTAACAAATATGTTGAATTTGTTGATGCAACCACATCAAACCCCAGCAAACAATATAGTGAATTTCTCAAGCGTCTTCACAATCTTGAAGTTGAAGGATTTCCTACCGAGCGATTGCTTACTGCTGCTGTAGGAATGTCTGCCGAAGCAGGTGAATTTACTGAAGTTGTAAAGAAAATGATTTTCCAAGGCAAACCGGTAAATGAAGAAAATCTATTTCACCTGAAGCGTGAACTTGGAGATATTATGTGGTATGTTTCTCAAGCGTGTATTGGTTTGGATATTTCTCTTGAAGAAGTCATTCAAATGAACTTTGAGAAACTGAGTGCTCGTTATCCTGAGGGTGCTTTCACTATTGAACGTTCTGAAAATCGTAAAGAAGGAGACCTATGAGTGAAACAACTTGGCCTTATAATCACCGACATTCTTCCGAACTCTGGGACATCACTGCTGAAATTCTTACAGAACTTTCCCGAAGAGATGAGGTTGAATATAGAGTCAAAGCAACATCAGAATCTGTAAAGCAAAAATTAGAGGCATTATGACCAAGGAAAAACAAGTATCAATCAAAGTAGATGTTCGTGCTGCAGCAGCAGTTCGCCAAGTTCTGTTTGATGCACAGCGAGGATATACTTATGATGAAGTAAGTGTTCCTCCTCGTATTGCTGATATTCGCTCAGTCGTTCAACAACTTGATGAAAGTATTGGTTCAGTATTAGGTGTTGAATAAATACTTAGAAAACAGCAATGTATTTTTCTGAGTGGAGAAAACTTCAAAGAGACAGTGAGATGTTTAATATTTCACTGTCTTTTGTTGCAGAAGGAATTAGTAAAGAACACTTTGAAAAAATCGTTCATATGTTTCTTCCTTTTGCAAAAAAAGAACTTGGAATTAAAGAACTTCCAAAAATACACTTTGTTGATGATCCAAAGTTTGCAAAGAGAATTGCTGCATTTGGACAGATTAAAGATAATCGTATTGTGATTGATATTCAAGATCGCCATACAATAGATATTTTAAGAACTGTTGCTCACGAACTTACACATTATCGCCAACATAGAAGTGGAGTTCACGGAAATAGTGCTGCTGGAAGTCCTTCGGAGAATGAGGCAAATAAACTTGCTGGAACAGTTGTAAGAAAGTTTGGTGAAAAACATCCAAACTTATTCACAGTTTCCGCAGTAAATGAAGCTAGAAAGAAAAGAAAGAAAACGATTAACATTGATTCCGAACACTATCCAACGGAACTAGTCTGATTGATAAATAAATCAGAAGATATTGTTAATCTAATGGATAGCAAAGAACTTAGAGGTTTGATGGAAGCATATTCTGAAGTGTATGCTCCTCTAGATATCTTTGTTGATGAGGGATATCAAAGAGATCCTGAAGGTGCTGAGAGAAAGAAAACTCATTCCAAGCAACCAGATCCATCTAAACCTGGATTCACTGGTATTGGAAATATGAGCATCGATCAGATTAGAAAAATGTCTGCTCGCATTGAAAAAGAAAATACGAAAAAGGAAGAAGTAGATATCTTTGATACAGTTCTTGAGTATCTCGTTGCTGAAGGTTATGCTGATAATAACCAAGAAGCACTTTATATTATGGCAAATTTAAGTGAAGAGGAAATTCTTGAGTATAGAAAATTAGCAGCAGGGCTAGTTGGTGGAATGATGGCACTGAATATGATGAAGCCTGGAGTGGCTCCAACAGGAATAAAGAGCCAGGCGCCAGAACCAGACAAAACAGAATTAGTATCTAAAGCAGATAAAGCAAAAAAAGATGCAGAAGAGCGCAGACAAGCAGATTTATACGCACAGTCTAGAGTTGAATATTCAAGACAAATTGGTATGAAGTGATGAAAAAAAGGAGGGATAAAACCCTCCTTTAACTTTATTTGGAACTCACAAAAGAGTTGATTTTATTTGCAAGTTCTTCAATATACTCATAAGAAGGAAATTGGGGATAATCCATCTTTACAGTATTCATAGAGTTCTCATTCCAGCAACGAGCAGTATCATATTCAATATTAAACTTATCATTTGCGTGAGCATATGCTTGCTTGAAAATTTCAAACCGAAGTTCATAAGGTGTCATAGGTATTCTCCTAATTTGTGTGTGATGTGTATTAAACACAAAAGCACTATATCATAAATAATCAAAAAGTCAAGAAATAATGAAAACCTTTCAACAATTTGTGAATGAAGCATATCAGAAACTTGATGAAAGATATAAACCACTTCCAGTAGGAAGAATGGATCGCAGAGCAATTAGAACTGCTGCAACTGGAGTAGGTCATTTGGGAGTTGCTGGAGCAGCAATTGGAGCAGAAAATGCTGTTGGTGAAATTGGTGATTTGCCAGATGAAATTGCCAGAAGGTCTGTAGAGAGGTCAGTTAGACCTTTAGAAAGATCTTCTAAAATAATAAAAACAAGATTAACTCACTCTCCAGAAAGATCTCAAGAAAGAGAAAAGATTAACAAACAAAAAGCAAATAAAGTTAATGAAGATTTAAGACAACTTCAAAAAGATTTGGATACTCTTGAGTATAAGGCAGGACCTAGACAAAGACTTGCTGCAAGAAAACAAGCAGCAAGACAAAGAAGTAGAACTTCGGCAGCGGACTTTAGAGAAAGGTCTCTACAAAGAGCAGCAAGTATGAAAGCAAGACAGCAACAAATGAGAAAAGACTATCTTCATAGGACTGGACAGGCAAACTAAATAAACACGGAAGGTTGCTCCAACCCACTTGACTTTTAGTTAAGTGGGTTTTATAATATCTGTATTCGGGGAATTAGCTCATTTGGTAGAGCACCGCCTTTGCACGGCGGGGGTGAGGGGTTCGAGTCCCCTATTCTCCATTCTAAATACTTAAAATAAGTATGAAATATAAATGGCAGGCAAGATAGCTGCAGAAACTTTAAACGAAACAATGTGGGTTGTTTATTATGCCATTTGTAAGAAATCCAGCAACTTTGTTATAAGAGGAACTAATATTGATGCAAACTATTGGATTGATGTGTTTGGGTCAAAGGATAAACTAAAAGGATTTCTAAAGAAGTTTGGATTGGAATCTGACTTGGAAGAGTTTTCTTATGAGATAAGAGACATTGATTCAAAGATGGATGCAACTTATGCTAAAAGTTTTTTTGTTAGTAATGACTGGCACAACGCACTGAAATCACAAGTTCAAAATTTTCTAAAGAATAGTAAAGTTGGTTTTACTAAAAATCTAGATATTATTCGCCAAGATGGTTTTTATAAGGTCAGTGGTTTAGAAGAATTTTTAAAAAAGATTTGGAACGTATTCCAATTTAGGGGAACTTTTGATCGTTGGAATCCATCCGACGTTTGGTTTTATGATGCATCTTCCATTAGAGAAATAAAGGCATATCTGAAAACAACCTCTGTTTATAATCGGGAAGTAATACTTCTCTCTCAAAGAGTTCAAAAAAATTATGCTTTGGAGGACGTTGTTGGATTAAACAGATTATTTGTTAAATTATATGAGGAGAAAAAATTAGCACCAATATCACTTAAAAAGGCAACATCCACAAAGGGAGTTTATTCTTCCCGAATTGGATTGGTGAATGTTCCTCAAGATGATATGGGAAGACCAACTCCACCAAAAGTTACTGCAACACAATTACCAATTAAACCTTATCCTAAAGATTATGTCGCTGGTGGTTTATCTGGTAGTGGTGGTAAAGATTTGAAATATGATATTGAAATTGACCAAGTGATTTTGGATGAGAATGGAAGAAAAAAGTATGTGAGAGAATATGATTACGTCGGATATAATGCAAAGGGAAAAACTCTTGGTGTTAAAAAGGAAAGGCAATTCTCTCAAGCACAAGGCGGTTCTTTAGGACTGGATATTGCAGAAAAGGTTTTATACACTGCTCAGGGAAGTAGAGAAATTAAAAAAGTCAGAGATGAGGTATTTAAATCAAGTTTATCCGCTGATATGTTAAGTAAGGGTGAGATGAAGGGTAAAGATAGAGATGCACAATTTAGTAATGCTCTTGATTATATCCAGAGAATGTGTGAGGAACTTGAACCATCTGTTAAGAACAAATCAATTAGATTTGCTAGAACCGATGCAAACAATAACCGAGAACTCAAAAACAAAGATGCTTATATAGAAGCGCAAAATAAACTTGAAATTGCAATGGCGATTGAAAAATCAGGAGTGCCTGATGAAATTGTGTTAGACTTGTGGAAGGCAATTACAAGTAAAGGTATAACTAATAGAAAAGATTATGAAAGATTGATTGAAAGAATTGGTAAGTCTAAGTATGAACAATCCAGAAAGAAAGGACAAAAAAGACTCACTCAACAACAAGCGGATGAAGCAGCAGCACAATCTTTAAGAGCAACTATTGTTGGTAGTGCATCAAAGGTCCCTGGGTCCTTTCATTTAAAACTCTATTAACTTAAAAATAATAAATATAGGTATAGAAACAAACAATATGAAGAGTTTTTTCCAATTTTTATCAGAGGCAGCACAATCGCAAGCATCAATGCAAGCGAAGAAACTTGGATTGACTGGTGATGGCCACGGCGGTTGGATAGACCGTAGCGGAAAAACTGTAGCGAGAACAGATAAAGGCAAACTCAAATTCATTGATGGTCGTCAAGCAAATGGTGCCGAAGAACCAGCACCTGCAGCACAACCAGCAGCACCTGCACCAATGCCTCAACAGGCAGCACCTGCATCTGCACCACAACCTCAAGCAGCACCAGCGGGAGCACAGGCACCTGAGGAACAACCTCAAGAACTTCCACCACTCACCATTGTATTTGGTCGCTTCAATCCACCAACAGTAGGGCACGAAAAACTTCTTAAGTCTGCGAAGAGAATTTCGGGTGGAGGAGACATTAAGATTTATCCTTCAAGAACTCAAGATCCTAAGAAGAACCCATTAGACCCGAGTAAGAAGGTTGGGTATATGAAGAAGATGTTCCCTGAGTTTAAGGATAACATCATCAATGACCCTGAGATGAAATCAATTTTCAATGTTCTTGTAACTGCAAACGAAGACGGATATACTTCAGTCAATATCGTTGTTGGTTCAGATCGTCAGGCAGAGTTTGAAAATCTAGCGCAAAAATATAATGGAGACCTATATGACTTTGATCAAATCCGTGTAATCTCTGCTGGTGCTCGTGATGCTGATGCTGAAGGTATTGAAGGAATGTCAGCATCTAAAATGAGAAAAGCAGTGATGGACGATGACTTCAAATCTTTCCGCAGAGGAACTCCAAAAACTTTGAGTGATGGTGAAACACAATCACTTTTCAATGCAGTTCGCCAAGCGATGGGAGTTAAGAAGGCAAAGGTCAAGAAGGAAAATTATTCTTTATGGGAAGTTGCTCCAAAATTTGATATGAAAAATCTTCGTGAGAATTATGTATTAGGAAACATTTTTAGAATCGGAGACAGTGTTCAAAACTTGAATACTGGATTAGTTGGTGAAGTCATTCGTAGAGGAACGAACCATCTTATCTGTGTAACTGAAGAAGGTTATATGTTCAAGTCCTGGATTAAGGATGTGATGGAATATACTGAAGTCAAAATGGATAAGACATATAGACTTCCTGGAAAACCAAATACTCTTGCTGGAACCACTGGGTATTTGAAATATGCAAAACAACAAACACCAGGATCTACTTTAGGAAAACAAAATCTTCAATCTGGCGGTAAGGCATTTTTAGACAAATTTATAAATAAGTATAAGAAAGAAAAAGTACGTACTTATTAAGATGTCTATCAATCCTCTGAATGATATTTCCAGAGTGTATCTGGAACAGGTTGCCGCAGAAGCATTTGTCGATCCAGAGCACGGTGAGGCACCTAGCGGAAGAACCCCCCTTCAAAATGTATCTGATCATCCAAAAGCATCTGTGAGAAAAAGGGCGGTTGGTGCATTTAAGAAGCAGATGGGTAAGGAGTATGGTGGAACTTGGAAGTCAAGATCAAAAGACCCGGTTGATGAAGCAGCAAAACCAGATTACTTAGATTTTGACAAAGATGGCGATGAAAAAGAATCAATGAAGAAGGCTTTAAAGGACAAAGCAAAGAAAAAAATAGAAGAAGCAAAGAAAGAAAAACCAAAGCGTTGGTGGGATGATGATGGTGATAATATTGGATATGAACCCGGCGAAGTGTCTGGTAAATTTAAGAAAAAAGTTGCAAAAGAAGGATTCTCAAATTGGAGAGAAGAATTGATTGAAGTTGTTGATAAAATTGAAACCAATAAAACTAAGGATCAGAGAATAACTGAAAAGGAAGTTAATAACAAAATTGTAATCAATCCTAAACTTGACCTTGGTGAAGCGATTGAAAACTTGGGTGGTCAATTGCTTGAGATGGTTGAAATTGAAAGTTTTGATTCTATTTTTGATGACCTTTCTGAATCTGAAATCTTTTTACTATCTGATGATTTAATTGAAGAAGTTGTAGAGGAGTTTTTTCAAGAGTGCCTAGAAGAAGGTTATGACGCTGAGTATATTGAAAATACTTTGGTAGAATCAATTGAACTTTCTGCTGCTCTGTTGAATGAAGCAAAAGTAACTCTTGGTCACGATACCCAAATCAAGAGTGATAGACTTGAAAAAGTAAAAACTGCTGTTAAGAAAGTTGGTGGTGCTGTTGCCCGTGGTGCTGGGTATGTCGCCGGTGCTGCAGTGAGAGGAGCAAAAGCGGCAGGTAGAGAATTTGCTGCTGGATATGCTAGAGGTAGGGGAGGTTCTTCTTCTCAAGCATCTGCCCCTTCATCATCAACTGCTTCAAGCACTGGTTCTTCAAGACCAGGACTCCTTGGAAGAATTGGTTCTGCTCTTAAGAGTGGATTGAAGAGAGCTGTTGCAAAAGGAGCAAGAGCAGTTTCCAGAGGAGCAAGAAATGTTGCTCGTAGAATGGAAACCGGAGAAGCACCAAAGGCAGCAACTCCAACTCCAACAACACCAAAAGCAGCAGCAAAACAAAAAGCACCTTCTAAGAGCAAAAGGGGTCAGTTAAGTTCAAAAGCAGATGAACTCCTTGCTGATATTAGAAAAGAGGAGACTCAACTTGACGAAAAAACACTGACTTCTGCTGAAACTAAAGAAAAGGAAAGAATTGTAAAATCTATGAAAGATAAGGCAGCAGATTTTGAAAAGAGATACCCTGGTCGTGGTAAAGAAGTGATGTATGCTACTGCTACTAAAATGGCGAAGAAAGTAGCGGAGCAAGCTATGGAACTTCAACCAAAAACCCAACCACAAACAGCACAACCAGACCCAAAAGCAAAAGTTGCTGCACAGAGAGCAAAGTCTGCCGAGATTAACATTCTCCAAAGAAGACTTCAAGCAATCCGTCAAACTCCTGCTGGAACACCAGTATCTGGAATTGGTGGTTGATAAATCCTAAATAGGACAGGATACACTCTTTATACGGAGGTCATTATGTCAGCACTCGTCGCTTGGTGTCTTGCTAATCAGGCTCTAATCGCAACCGTTTTGTTTGCGGTTTCTGAGGCACTGGGAGCAAACCCAAAAGTAAAATCAAATGGCATTCTTTCACTCATTCTTCTACAAGCACAAGCACAGTTGAAGAAGAAGGGTGCAACAGATTTAACTCCTTGATTTAATCAATTAAAATTTACAGAGACCCTTTTTCAGGGTCTCTGTTTTTTATAAATATTTCTAAGAAATTTAACCTTACGGAAGAAAGAACATGGCACTCTGGGGAAATAATGATGCTAAAGGTTCAGGGGGAACAGTATCTCTAGACTATTCTACTGGTGTAGTAACTGGTTCTGGAACCACCTTTGGTCAAGTTGGTGCTGCTGCAACTGGAGATATTATTCGCTTTGGTAGCAGAACTGGAACTTACTATGGTGATGCTGTAATTGTTGGCATTGCCAGCACCACCCAATTATCAATTGGAAGAACTTGTGGTTTAAGTGGTGCAGCAATTTCTGGAGTTCAATTTGATATTAGCGAACTTCCAAAATATACAATTAAGGATCCAAGATATCAACAAATTTTTACTGATCCTACCGAAACTTCTCTTGCTCTTGAAACTACCGCATCTTTAACTGCTGGTATTGGAACTAATATTGTTGCAATTGCTAGCACTTCTGGAATTATTGTTGGAGATACTTTAGTAAGTAATAGTGTTTCTAAAGTTGTTACTTCCATTGCTTCAACAACGGTTTCTCTTGCATCTACAATTGCCACGGCAATTACTGCAGGAAGTTTAGTTAGATTTACTAGAGTCACTGGTGGATATGAAGCATCAATTTATGGTGTTGCTGAAGGTGGAATGGATTCTGCCGCTACAACCAGATATGAACTATCCCACGAGGGATGGGTTGGTATTCAAACCTATATGGATGCTGAAGGTAATCTAAGAGTTAAGAAAGAAACTCTTGTAGCAATGTCTGGCATCACCACTGGCAATACTCCACTTTATGATTCTAATCCACTAGTCTGATAATATATGATCTTTAATGAATTGAACGAGGACAACTTCCTCTTATTCGCTATTAAAAATTATGAAAATCCTCAGGCAGTAACCAGAGAAGATTTTGAAAAGGACTTAAATCATTTCAAGTATATTAAAAGACTCTTGAAGCGATACAAGAATACAGGTGAGCTAAAAACTCACCTTCTTCTTAATCACTTTATTGTTCTTTATAATATTTTTGGCGAAGCAACAACTCCAATGTTATTTTTTAAAATTGAAAAAGATTTATGGTCATCTATGAAAAGTTTTATTATTTTTTTGAATAGACTTCCAGAATACCCTAAATCAAGTATTCATGATATAAAAGTCGATCTAGACTGTTTATCCGAACTTAATAAAATCTACAATGGATCCCAAGAAACTTGATAAAATTATTTCAATAGTCAGAGAGCAAATGGTTGCAAATGCTCCAGGAGGTTCTGGTGGTTTTAGTGGTTCAGCAGATCCTAAGGGACCTGTTGCTGGATTTGATCCTGTTATGAAATTTGATGGCAGAGGTAAATTGGCTAGAAGATTGCCTCCTCCATATCGTGCTGACTTAATTAAAAAGAAAAAGAAGTCAACCCCATAAACGCCATGTTCGGTCAAGACTCAAAAATTAAAGTTGCAGTTCTTGAAGAGAGAGTTAAAATTCATGAGGAAATGGTAGAGCGCGTAGATGCTGCCATTACAACTCTCAGTGAAACTAATCAAAACATCTGCAAAATGCTAGCAGTTCATGATGAAAGAATTTTCAACTGTGCTAGAAACGATGAAGATACTAATGAGAAGATTGGAAAACTTGAAACTAAAGTTGATGAACTCTCTAAATTTAGATGGATGGCAGCGGGTGTTGTAGCACTTGCTTTGTTATTTGTTCCCGTTGTAACAGATTTTATTACTTCATCTCTAAATTCAGTCACAGAACAAGTAAAAAATAAATAATTGAGTGTTGGCACTTGCTGCCATGAAAACTAAAAAGAAACTGTCCGCTTACTCTCTTCAAAAAATAACAAACTCTGTTATAAAATGGACAGGAATTATGACGTATTTTTGCCTTGACAAGGCGCGATAGTCTGATAGAATAGATAGACCTTGAAGATTTGATTATGGATTATGTTGATGTTAAATACATCAATCTGATTTCTGCGCGATTTCAAAAGTTTAAAAAGGTAAAGAATAATCTTTATAACTTTCGATGTCCCATTTGTGGAGATTCCCAGAAGAACAGGAACAAGGCAAGGGGATATTTGTATCAAGTCAAGAATAATACAAACTTCAAGTGTCATAACTGTGGAGTTAATATCTCTTTCAATAATTTTCTGAAAGAGATAGATTCAGTTATTCATAAACAATATACATTTGAAAAATTTAAAGAGGGTCATACTGGTAGAAATTTCACTGTAGAAGAACCAGTGTTTCAATTTGAAGTACCAAAGTTTAAACCAAAGTTAGACTTACCAAAAGCATCAGAAAATCCTGACGCAAAAGAATATCTAGTAAGGAGAAAGTTAAATCCGGATAAATTCTATTACACCGATAAATTTAAATCGTGGACAAATTCTATTAAGAAAGTCTTCGATGATACAACTAAAGATGAACCTAGGATTATTATTCCTTTGTTCTATCAAAATACTCTTGTTGGATTTCAGGGTAGAGCACTTGGTCCCAGCAAGATTAAATACATTACTGTGATGCTTAATGATGACGCACCAAAAATATATGGGCTCGATGAAATTGAAAAGAACAAAACTGTATACATTACCGAAGGACCTTTCGACTCAACATTCATTTGTAATGCGATTGCTATGTGCGGAGCTGATGCTGATGTTAGTAAGTGGGGGATTAGCAATCCTGTTTGGATCTATGATAATGAACCACGGAACACAGAAATCGTATCCAGAATCTCCCGCACCCTTGATAAAGGAGAAAACATCGTCATTTGGCCATCTAGTGTAAAAGAAAAAGATATTAATGATATGGTTTTATCTGGACTAGATGTTCAGTCTGTGATAGAATTAAATACTTATTCTGGATTAGAAGCAAAACTTAAATTTACCACCTGGAAGAAAATATGAGCAACGGAACCAAAGTTAAAAAGCGTGATGGACGTATTGAGTCTCTTGACCTAGAGAAAATGCATTTAATGGTCGAAGAGGCGTGTAAAGGTCTTGCAGGCGTCTCTGCGAGTCAAGTAGAAATGAAGTCTGGTATTCAATTTTATGACGGCATTACAACTGCAGAGATTCAGGAGATTCTAATTCGTTCTGCTTCTGACCTGATTGATCTGGACCATCCCAATTATCAATTCGTTGCTGCTCGTCTGCTCCTTTTTGCTGTTCGTAAGCAACTTTATGGGAAGATGAAGGAACTTCCTCATCTTGAACAGCATATTTACACCTGCACAAACATTGATGTATATGATAAAGACATCTTTGCAAAATATTCACGAGAAGAAATTGATAAAGCTAATTCGTTTATTGATCATGATCGTGACTATCTGTTCACTTATGCGGGTCTACGTCAAGTCGTTGACAAGTATCTTGTGCAGGACAGGAGTAATGGTGGAGTATATGAAACTCCACAGTTCATGTATATGATGATTGCGCTGACTATCTTTGCAGAATATCCCAAAGAAACCAGAATGTCATACGTCAGGAGGTACTATGACGCAATCTCCAAGCACAAAATCAACATTCCAACTCCCATCATGGCAGGAGTGCGGACACCACTGCGACAATTTGCTAGTTGTGTTCTTGTTGATGTTGATGACACCCTCGATAGCATCGGTAGTAGCGACTTGGCTATTATGCGCTATGTTGCTCAAAGGGCGGGAATCGGTATCAACGCAGGCAGAATCCGTGGTATCAATAGCAAAATCAGAGGCGGAGAAGTTGCTCATACTGGGGTTATCCCATTCCTCAAGAAGTTTGAAGCAACTGTGCGATGCTGTACACAGAATGGCATCAGAGGTGGAAGCGCAACGGTCCACTTCCCAATCTGGCACCAAGAAATAGAAGATATTCTTGTTCTTAAAAATAACAAGGGTACGGAAGATAACCGCGTCCGTAAACTTGACTACTCAATTCAAATTAGCAAGTTGTTCTATGAAAGATTTATTCAAGACGGTGAGATCACACTTTTCTCTCCGCACGATGTCCCTGGACTTTATGATAGCTTTGGACTCCCTGAGTTTGACGCTCTCTACGTACAATATGAAAAAGATCCGTCCGTTAAGAAAAAAACTCTTAAGGCGCAAGAACTCATCCTTAACCTTCTTAAGGAACGTGCGGAGACGGGTCGCGTCTACATTATGAACATTGACCATTGCAACTCTCACTCCTCATTTAAAGATAAGGTGAATATGTCTAATCTCTGTCAAGAGATTACTCTACCAACCTATCCCATCAATCATATTGATGATAAGTTTGGTGAGATTGCATTGTGTATTCTTTCTGCTATTAACGTTGGAAAGGTAAAGTCTGATGAAGAACTTGAGGAACTTTGTGATCTGTCTGTTCGTGGACTTGATGAGTTGATTGACTATCAGAAGTACCCCGTAGAGGCAGCAGAAATCGCCACCAAGGCGCGTCGTTCCCTTGGCATAGGGTTTATTGGTCTTGCCCATTATTTGGCAAAACTTGGATTTAATTATGATTCTCAAGAAGCATGGGATGCAGTCCATGGACTCTCAGAGTCATTCCAGTATTATCTACTGAAAGCATCCAACCAACTTGCCAAAGAAAAGGGACACTGTGAATACTTTGGTCGCACAAAGTATGCGGATAGTCTTCTTCCGATTGATACATACAAAAAAGATGTAGACGAAATCACTTCAGTTTCTTACCAACATGATTGGGAATCTCTCAGAGCGTCTATCCTGGAGCACGGGTTACGGCACTCAACACTGTCCGCACAGATGCCATCGGAGAGCAGTTCCGTTGTGTCAAACGCAACCAACGGAATCGAACCACCTCGCGGATACTTGTCCATTAAGAAGTCGAAGAAGGGACCACTCAAGCAAATCGTTCCTCAGTATCATACCCTTAAGAACAATTACACGTTACTGTGGGATATGCCTAGCAATCGTGGGTATATCAATATTGTTGCTGTTATGCAGAAGTTCTTTGATCAGGCGATTTCTGGAAACTGGTCCTATAACCCAGAGAATTATGAGGATAATGAAGTCCCAGTGTCCGTGATGGCACAAGACTTTCTGACTACATACAAGTATGGGTGGAAAACTTCTTACTACCAAAACACTCACGATATGAAGAATGATGAGGTAGAAGAAGAAAAACCCAAACTTCAAGATTTGCTAAGTGAGTTAAGTTCAGTAGAGGAGGGAGAGTGTGAATCCTGTGCAGTTTAAAATTTCTTCCACAGAAGAAACCCAAATCAAAGGAATGACGGTTTTTAATACTGAAAAAGTTGATACTAAAAAACAACCAATGTTTTTTGGACAACCTCTTGGAATTCAGAGATACGATTCATACAAATATCCTGTATTTGATAAACTAACCACTCAGCAACTTGGATACTTCTGGAGACCCGAAGAGGTGTCTCTCCAGAAGGATCGTGGAGATTATCAGACTCTTCGCCCAGAACAAAAGCATATCTATACTTCTAATTTGAAGTATCAGATTATGCTTGATTCTGTTCAAGGTCGTGGTCCTGGCATGGCATTCATTCCATACTGCTCACTTCCTGAATTGGAAGCATGTATGGAAGTGTGGGGATTTATGGAGATGATTCATAGTCGCTCATACACTTACATCATTAAAAATGTCTATTCAGACCCCAGTGAGGTGTTTGATACTATCATCAAAGATGAGCGTATTCTGGAACGTGCTAAGACCGTTACAGAGTCTTATGATGACTTTATTCAATCAGCACAAAACTATGGAACTTCCAACGACTGGATGTTCAGACTTGAAGGAGTTCAAAACGCAAAAGAAACACTCAACGATGTCAAACGAAAACTGTACAGAGCAGTCGCAAACGTTAACATTCTTGAAGGTATTCGGTTCTACGTTAGTTTTGCTTGTAGTTTCGCCTTTGGCGAACTTAAGCTTATGGAAGGATCCGCTAAGATCATCTCTCTTATCGCAAGAGACGAAAACCAACATCTAGCCATTACTCAGAATATTCTGAACAAATGGCGTGATGGTGATGATCCAGAAATGAAGCAAATTATGAAAGAAGAGGAAGAGTGGACGTATAAAATGTTTGACCGTGCTGTAAACGAAGAAAAGAAATGGGCAGATTATCTGTTCAAAGATGGCAGCATGATTGGACTGAACGATAAACTTCTTCAACAATACGTAGAATGGATTGCAAATAGAAGACTTAAAGCAATTGGGTTAAAGCCCCAGTATGATATTTCAGCAAACAATAACCCACTTCCTTGGACACAGCACTGGATTTCTTCCAAAGGTCTTCAGGTTGCTCCCCAGGAAACTGAGGTAGAATCATATGTTGTAGGCGGAATTAAACAGGATGTTACCAAAAATACTTTCTCAGGATTCAAACTATGATGAGTGGTGTGAACAGGCAATTCTAAATGCCTATCAAGAGGCAGCAGAATGCGATGAGTTTATGTTTGGAGATTATGACTATTGTAAAGAGTGGATGAGTAATAATGACTACATAGAGGAGCAATAGTCTCCTCTTTTTTATGTCTAAGAATTCGGTATCAAAAGAAGAACTCAAGGTCCGTGTCTTAAAACTCAAGAATCAACTTCATACAGAGCACGTTAGACACGATATGGATATGAAAGGACTTGCTCATAAATATCTGGACGAAGTGTTACATATTCTTGATGAGTATAGATATTGACTATGAAAATCCTTGGACCTACGATGGAGAGGTATTTGGTTCAAGTGATATTCAAGATTATTTTGGCTTTGTATATCACATTCATTGCAACAAAACTAATCGTGACTATATTGGTAGAAAGTATTTCTGGAGTTTCCGCACACCAAGAGGAAAATCTAGAAAAGTTAAGTCGGAGTCTGACTGGAAAAAATACTACGGATCATGTCCAGAACTTAAGGAAGATGTAGATAAGTATGGTAGGGAGAATTTTACGCGCACTATTTTATCATTACATAAAACAAAGGGCAAAACTAACTTTGAGGAAACGAGACAACTCTTCGCGCATAACGTCCTCACAGAGTCCCTTGACAACGGAGTGCCAAGATACTACAATAGCAACATCCTCAATAGGTACTTCCGAAAAGATTATTATGAACGCAACGACTGAAGATATCGTCGCGCATGTGAGGGAGTGGTCCCTTGACCGTGCTGCAGATATGAGTATTCCAAAAGAGGATGCCCGTGCTATTCTTGCTGAGTTCTATGAATGGATTGAACCAGAAGGTGACGAATTAGAAATTGTCTCTCTAGACCCAGAATCTTGACAAAATCTAAATAAAAACTTATAATGCTAATAACCCACTGAAAGGTGGGTTTTCTCGTAATGAGACTTTGATTTGATTTAGAGCCGTGGGGTCTGCCCTCTGAGAAGAGGGAAGTGCGCTTTCCCTATACGGATGTAGAGTTCAATTAAAACTAGTGCAAAATTTCTTTACAGTAGCCCTGCCTCTTCTGGCAACGGTTACAACCAATGTGGCAACACTGCCGATATTTCCTCCTTTGACGGCACCTCCAGTGCCCTTCTCAATCATTAAGGAGTTTGAAACACCGACAGCGACCAAAGAGGTTGCTCCCGCTGAAAAGCCAAAAGAGAAAAGGCTAATTTGTAAAGGGTGTAATGAACATGAGAATGCTACCCTGGCATTTTTCCAGGATCGTGGTATTAAAGACAGAAACGCCCTTGCTACTATCATGGGCAACATTAGGCAAGAGTCTACTTTTGTTCCTAATGTTTGTGAAGGTGGTAGCAGGACCAGTTACTATAACTGCTACGGCGGTTATGGACTGATCCAATGGACATCTGCCAACAGATATTATGGATTGGGTGATTTTGCTAAGAAGATTGGTGGTTCTCCATCAGATCTTCACACGCAACTTCGTTATCTCACGAATGAAGTTCAATGGCAACGTATTGAGGACAGGATGAAAATTCCTGGCAAGTCTATCAATCGTTACATGGACTATGCGTATAGTTGGATTGGTTGGGGGCATCATGGTGCCCGCACTTCGTATGCTCATGAGTATGCTTCCAAACTGATCACGGTAGAAGTTTGATACAATTAAATACAAAATAAAATAAATATAGGGGAGTGCTGCAGACCTCCCCTTTTTAGTAGAATGAAAACGTTTAAAGAATTTATAATTGAATCTAATCAATGTATAATTAATTCCATTCTTTTTTTATGTGAAGGTGATTATAGTGATGAGGACGCTTTTAGAAAAATATGGAATCATTTTATAACTCATAAAAAATATGGTTCTGAACTTAGACAACTTCTTCGTGCTAAAGATTTTAATGGTGCTAAAAAATATATGGAAAGTGAAGTTGAAAGTGCTAGAAATAATCCCAATCATCCATTAAGTTTTGAAAAGGCAAAAAGAGGTTTTAAGGGAGGAAAAACTTCCGGAGATATAGATTCATATTTTAATATGATGAAATTAGCTCCAGATAGCGTCACTGCATTCGTTAAAGGACGTAGAGGTTCTAATACTTCAGATAGGGTTGGAGTTTATGCAAGAGTTTCGGGTGGGGCAAAACCGCCAACTTCTTCCGAATGGGAGAAAGAAACCGGAAAGTCATCAGATACTTCCAAAAGAGATATTGAGTTTGTTGATCCCAAAAATAGAAAATATGGTTTAGGATTGAGTTTAAAAATGGGTAAAGGTTCTCAGACAATTTCAGCAGAACCGGATGAAGCATATGCTACTTTCCAAGCAGCAGGAAAAGAATATATTAAAAAATTAAGAAAACGAGGTGCATCAAGAGAAGAAATTGATGCCTTTCAATCTCAATTGAACAAAACATCACAACAGGTGCGTAAATCATTGGGATTTACCTCACCTCAAATGACACCAAAGGTAAATAAAGAACTTTCTGATAGAAGACTTTCTTTAGCGCAAAGAAGTATTGATAAACTCTTTGATAATCATCCAAAATTTATTTCTGATTTTGATAAAGAAGGTGCTGAAGGTAGAGTAAAGTTTGGTAAAGGAGTATCTTCCTTACCTGACAATGAATCACCTCAGGTGCGTGCAGCAAAAGATGCTTTGCAAGTTAGGAGGGGTGAAATTGAAATATCAGGATTTAAAGCAAATAAAAATGACGATACGGACGATACTGAACATAAAAAACTTGTAAGAGGTTTATATAAAAATCCGAAAAAAATAATCGCGGCATTAAAGTCGTCTCCATCAGGAAGTGCTCAAGAAGTTGTCACTGGAACTAATATTGATAGTAAAGGTAATATTATTTCCGGAGCAAAAAGTGTTCCTGTATCACAACGTGGCAGAACAACACCAGAAACAGGGCCTGCTGCCAGTGCTCCTAAAGGAATGACTAAAGATCCTAATGTTTCTAGACCCGCGAATGTCAAGTTAAGAGTTTCTGGATCGCAAGAACCAGTTTCTAGACAATCTTCTTTTGCCGCTTTTTCTCAACAAGCATCTCAACAACAAATTCCCCCACCACCACAACCAACACAACCAGTTGTCCCTAAAGGTATAAAATTACAACACATAGGTAATTTCATCAGAAATCAAGCAGCGCAGCAAGCACATCAAACAAGACTTCAACAAGCACAAGCACAAGCAGCAACACAACAACCTCAACCTCAGACCACACAACCTCAACCAACACAGCAACAAACTCCACCACCAGACCAACAGAATCAAAGAAAGAAAAGAATACAACCACAACAACCTGTTCTAGCTACACCAATTACACAATAAATAGAGGGGAGTGTTGCTACTCCCCTTTTTTATGTTCAATTTTAATTTCGGAAAGAAGAAACCAGATAAGAACCAGATAATCCTTATAAGCGTTGTATTAAGTGGTATCGTAGCAACACTCTCCCAATGCACTGGAGCGTCCCAGGAGACGCTCTGGGACCTCTTAGACGAGGTTCAGAGGTCTCTGTTCCCAGGAACGATAATCAACGATGTGCTGCTTAAAGACCCAAAGATTATCGAAAGGAGAGTTGAGCGTGATGTTGATAGAGCCATTCGTGAATATGAACGCTTGACAGGGGACACTGGAACGCCTAAAATACCTTTGCCACGGTTAAGCGAGAAAGCTCCAGATGGCTCAGAGGTTCAAAGATTATTAGGAGGTGAAATGAGAATCTGTTCTGTATGGGTTGACGACTGCCCTAAGGACTGATACAATACTCTTATGTTCCGATAGCTCAGTTGGATAGAGCAACTGCCTTCTAAGCAGTCGGTCGCTGGTTCGAGTCCAGCTCGGAACGCCTTGTCGATGTGGCGGAATTGGTAGACGCGCTGGGTTTAGGTTCCAGTAGATTAATCTGTGAAGGTTCAAGTCCTTTCATCGACACTTGACAATCATACTCAACTACTCTATGATTGTCTTATAAGCGGGTATGGTGTAGCGGTAACACGCCATCCTTCCAAGTTGGAATCACCGGTTCGAACCCGGTTACCCGCTCTTGGTAGTCGTTAGGCAGATAGCCTAGAAAGACGCCAATGGGAGAAGTGATCCTGCGGGTTCGCCCAAGAGCTCTCCTTCTCCTCATTCCTCCTTGGCGCAGCGGTAGCGCAGATGACTGTTAATCATTTGGTCCCTGGTTCGAATCCAGGAGGGGGAGTTGGAAGTACTTCGGTTCTTCCAACTATGTTCTGGGTGGAATTCCCAGCGGTTTCGTTAGAGACTGTCCTTTGTAGGTTCGATGCCTACATCTTCCTTATGGGAGATAAGAGTGGCTACTGGAAACATAACACGGGCGATTAGCGCAGCGGTAGCGCAGTTGCTTTACACGCAATTGGTCGGCGGTTCGAATCCGTCATCGCCCACTTGATAAATATTTAAAAAAAGAGTATAATGGAAAAACTATTTAAACTCTTGAGTGATGCTCAGTCATCACTTTTTGTTTTGTTTCATAAAACTTGGGCATTTCATTGGAATGTAGTTGGTTCTGATTTTACTCAACTACATCAACTCTTTGGTGGACAGTATGAAACTATGTTTGAAGAGATTGATCGTCTCTCAGAGCATATGCGTTATTTGAATGTAAAACCTCTCAGTTCTCTCTCTAGAATGCTTGAGGTTACACAGATTAAGGAGGCAGCAAGTTCCACAGGAGCAAAAGAAATGCTCCAAGAACTTCTTGAAAATAACGAAAAGTTTTGTGAATTAATGCAAGGGATTTCAGAAGAAGCAGAAGAGCAAAAGCAATATGCGACTGCTAATCTAGTTCAAGATTTAATGGAATCTCACGGCAAATTTGTTTGGCAGTTAAGATCTCATTTACAATGAGTAGGATGAAGGACAATGATTTCAATACGATGCAAAGATTGCAATAAAGAAATAACAGGGCACCCAACAAAAACAATCACTTGTGGTTGTTCAAATATGGCAACAATTCGTGGCGATAAGATTTCAGCACTTGACTTATCACGTATTGTAATGCTAAACTCTATTCAGAAAGAACAAAAAACAAATGTTCTCTCTTCACAAGATATTGCCTGGCAAGAGGCAAGACGCCAACGCAAAGTAAAGCGTTTGGATTTTGAGGTTCGTTGAACCTCCCCACTGGAAAGGTGGTCGAGTGGTTGAAGGCTCTAGTCTTGAAAACTAGCGATGTGAAAGCATCCGTGGGTTCGAATCCCACCCTTTCCGTTTCAATAAGTTACAAATTTAACAATTGCTTAATAAGTGTTACGTAACGAACACAAAAGATTGACTGTGAAAGTCTTGTGGATAGTATATAGTAGTATCACAAGTATTAAACCTATGGATCAACACACCTATGAAAACTGGGTGAAGATCAAGGAAACTTTTGAAGCTTCTGGCAACACCGACAACATGTTTTATTATAGATCTTGCGAAATTGTAAAAACTAAAAAAGATCCTCTTGCAAAATTTCTTGGAGACGAGAAATGATGCACGAACAAGAAGAATTAGTTACACGTTCTGAAGTTCAGGAGATGATTGATGCTGCTATACGAAGGCACAATCGGAATGCTTCCATTATTAGTATGTGCGTTGGGTGGGTGGTTCTTGCTTTATTTGCTGAAGGACTGCTAAGACTGATTGGGGTTATTCCGCCAGTTCTACCATGGCTCAAGATTACTCTCCACTAATATTTTTAGTTCCTTGGTTTGTACTTGTGGGTATTGCACTTTCAATGATTGTGCAAGGTTGGATGATTATGAATGCTCAACACGGGTATTCTAAGAGTCCAAAAGTAAAACATCCAGAGTTAAACGACGTTAAAGCAGGAGACCCGTTACTAGTGGTTAGATTTACAGACGAAGACATCGAACAACTTCAAAGAAGAGTTTTACAACAGAAGATAGACGAATTATTCGAAGAACCCTCTAGTTACGAGGACGACGATGATGACGATGGAATGGCAGGAGTTAATTGAATTCCTTACAAAACAAATCTTGATTTTTATCGTGTTTATGTGTGGACTTATTGTTGGTTATGTTTATGGACTACGAGAAGGAGGACAATGAACAAAAATTTACTGTTCAATGCATTAACTGTAATTGGTGCAATTGGATGCTTTGTTATATGGGGTTTAAATAACGCTTATCCACAATGAAAAAACTCAACGATACAATTCTAACAGTCACGATTGCAATCATTGACTTTCTGTATCGTGACTTACCCATTCAAAGATTCTGGGTTCTAGAGACTATTGCCAGAGCACCTTACTTTGCCTTTTTAAGTGTGTTGCATCTGAGAGAGTCTCTTGGATTGCGAACAGATTCACACTACTATTTGATGAAAGAACACTTTGCACAAACCGTCAATGAAACAGAACACCTTATCGAAATGGAATCGCGTGGTGGGAGTAACCGTTGGATTGACCGCTTTTTCGCTTATCATTTGGTTATCATCTATTATTGGATTCTGGTGGTTTATTATTCTATTGCTCCCATCTCTGCTTATCATCTAAACACGGGTATTGAGTATCACGCCACAGAAACTTATCTCTCATACCTCTGGGAGCATCCAGAAGACACAAAGATCGCTGAGATTGCGGTTGATGAAATGAATCACTATATTGAACTTACAAGAGCAATGGAGATGATTTGATGTTATTAGCAAAAGCACTTTTATTTGTTTCAATTCCTTTCGTTTTAGCAACACTCTATTTCGGAACAAAAGGAGGGTATTATGACTCCAAAGATTATAAGGGAAACGGAACCGCACATTAGGCAAAGATACCACTTTGCGACAACTGCATTTGTAAGAATGTGGGGGCACAGTTCACTACACGATCATAAGATTGTAGACTTTTGTATTGAATGGGCACATAAAGAAGAGAATGCTCCACTTGACAACACAGTTGATCAATATTTTTATTATGAATTTAAGACTTGGAGGGGATATTGATGGGACACTTTGCAAGATGGGTATTAGAAAATCCATATACTCTGGGTATTATTGGATATCTGTTAATTGTTGTACCTATTATGGGTATCTGGGCAATTCATAAGTATGGTTGGCAGCACTGGGCTCCATTTGACAAGGGGCACAAGGAGTAGTATAATTAGTTCTGTTGAGAGGCAAGACCACTCAACGCAACGGGGTGTAGCGCAGCTTGGTAGCGCATCTGCTTTGGGAGCAGAGGGTCGCAGGTTCGAATCCTGTCACCCCGACTCATAAAACTTTACATTATGAAAATGTACAAAGACCTTAACGAACTCGAATCATTTACGGTTGAACAGTTTCAGGTAGATTTTGATACTCTGATAGAAAGAGTTGAAAATGGAGAATCATTTATCATAACAGATGGGGAAAGGAACGCGGTAATAGTTCCTTATAACGAAACTATTAAGTTTGCAGTAGAATCAACAGAATCAATTGTGGATGACGAAATGATACGTCTTCACACTGATCACGAAGAGGGATCGTAAACTAACTGGGGGTGTCGCATAAAGGTCAATGCGCTCTGCTTATAACGGAGTCATCCTGGTTCAAGTCCAGGCATCCCTATGGAGGTTTCGTGCCTGTGAAGAGGAAACTCTGAGGCTGTGTAAATCCTCCTTTTGCTCCTTTAGCTATCTGGTGAAAGCACCCGACTCATAATCGGATACAGGCGAGTTCGATCCTCGCAGGGAGCACTTGACAGAAACCCTGTCAAACCCTTATAATACTAAGGTCAACATTCAAAACAATGACTCTCACAGCAAAATTCAAGAAAGACGTTCAAACTCTGCGTGGTGCAGCAAACGGCGAATTCTACCTTGATGTAAAGAATCCGAAACTCTACAAAAAGGTTCGTCGGTACTATGAGAATGAGGGTGTAGTATTTTCTGGTGATCCTCTGGATGATTATGAGATGCTTATGGAATACGTCGCTAGTGATCTTGAAGCGGTCGAAGCGTGATGAATGTAGTAAGAAAACCAACTGTTCTTATGGAGCGGTTTCCTTATCGTTATGTTCAGGTCGGTACTTTGGAAATCAATGGAAAACCTGATTGTCGAATTCAAAAAGTAGATTCCTATACTGGTCGTTATCGTGATATGTATCTCTGCGATAATGAGATGCAACTGATGACTGCTATGGAAGACTTTGATTATACCTGTTGGTTAGATCCAGACAGGGTTCCTGCTTATGTGCAGGACGATGAAGACACGGATGGTCTATAACAGCACTGGTCGGGAGCAAACCCCTTATGGAAAAGTCTGATTTACTTCGGTGGATTGGAAATAGTCTTCTCATTATTGGTTATCAAATTATGCTATGGGGAGACTTTAAAAATGGTTTGTTGCTAAAATGTATTGGAGGATTACTCACAGTACCTTTTGCGATCAAACTTAAACTTTGGGATGTGCTTTTCTTATGCGCTTTCTTTGGTATTTCCGAGATATCAAAATTATCCCAACTTTTCTTGGTTTCCTAAAACCAAGTGGTGGAGTCAAGTATGACCCTATTATGAGTTTCTTGCTTCTCTCAAGAGCAAGTGGTGCGGATGGGACTCTCTCCCGCCTGGTTTCCAATTTCCAGTCAAAGAATTGGTGGCGAGCCTGAGTTACCTAAGGTGGGTTGCATAAACCCACCTTTTTTAGTATAATGACAAAAACTATATTCATATGAAAATCGGTTTTAACTGTAGTTGCTTTGATCTTTTTCACGCAGGGCACGTTACAATGCTCAAGATGGAAAAAGAAATGTGTGACTATTTGAAGATAGCACTTCAGGTTGATCCGACAGTTGATAGACCAGGTTTAAAAAATAAACCAGTGCAGTCCATCTATGAAAGATATGCTCAGGTGCAAGGATGTAAATATGTGGATGAGATACTTGTTTATGATTCAGAAGCAGATCTTTTGAATTTAATTAAAACTCAAACCTTTCACATTAGATTTTTGAGTGAGGAATATAAGGATATTGATTTCACAGGTAAGCAATATTGTATTGATAACGATATTGAGATTTACTATCATCTGAGAAGGCATCAATATTCAACCACAGAACTCAGAAATCGTGTTTACGAACTTGAGAAAGCAAAAAGGGAAGAGAAAGATATTAAAGATATTTTACAGTATTCTCCAGAACTCTTAGAAAGATACGGACAAAAATGACTATCTTAGTTACAGGTGGAGCAGGATTTATTGGAAGTAATTTTCTTCATTACCTTGTTGCATGTACTACCGAAGAAATTATTTGTCTTGATAAATTGACCTATGCTGCGGATTGGCATAATATTCCAGATCCAGTAAAACTTTATACAATAGATATTGCTAATGAACAAGAATGTGAAATAGCATTTAAGAATAATAAAATAACAAATGTATTCCACTTTGCCGCAGAAAGTCATGTAGATAATTCAATTAAAGATTGTTCTCCATTTGTTCATACTAATATTAGTGGTACTATAAGTATTCTGAACTTGTCTTTAAAGTACGGAGTTGAGAAGTTCATCCACATCTCTACTGATGAAGTTTATGGGTCAATTGATTTTGGTCAATTTACAGAACAATCAAATTATTCTCCAAGAAATCCATACTCCGCATCAAAGGCAGCAAGCGATCATTTTGTAATGGCATATCATAACACATATGGTCTGCCTGCAATAATTACGAATTGTTCCAACAACTATGGACCTAGACAATATCAGGAAAAGATGATTCCGAAGACAATCACCAATTTGTTGTCTGGTAAAAAAATTCCTGTTTATGGAGATGGTAAACAAGTTCGTGATTGGTTATATGTACAGGATCACTGTGAAGCGTTGATCGAAGTTTGGTTAAAAGGTAGAATCGGGCAAAAATATAATATTGGTGGTGAGTGTGAAGTTCGCAATATCGATCTGGTCAGAATGATTCTAGACCGTATGAATATGAAAGAAGATATGATAGAATATATCAATGATAGACCTGGGCATGACCGTCGTTATTCTACGGATATTGCTAAGATTCGCCACGAATTAAAATGGTCTCCCAGATTTGACCTAGATACTGGGTTGGATAAAACTATTGCTTGGTATACTGAACGACATGATCATAATTGATTATTTGCTACATACTAAACTAATTATCAATCGAAATATTGGCGTCAGAGATGAATTACAAAAGTGGGTTGCATAAACCCATCTTTTTTAGTATAATAATGTAAATACTTTTATGAATTTATGAATATGTTTCATAAAATAGAAAAATGTAGAGTTTGTGGAAATAAAAATTTTTTCACACTTTTAGATCTGGGTAATCAATATTTGTCTGGAATTTTTCCCAAAATGATTGACTTAGATATGTATCGTGGTCCATTGAAACTTGTAAAATGTGACGAAACAACAGGTGGGTGTGGTCATGTTCAATTGGAACATACATTTGATTTGCCAACAATGTATGGACAAGAATATGGATATCGTTCTGGATTAAATTCCAGTATGGTTAGTCACCTTCATCAAAAATATAAAAATATTACAAAATTCATTGATTTAAAAAATGAAGATATTGTAGTTGACATCGCGGGGAATGATGGAACATTTCTTGGATTTTTTCCAAGTAATCTTAGACTTGTAAGTATTGACCCCACATCTAGTAAGTTTAAAAAATATTTTGCGGAACATGTAAATTACATCGCAGATTTTTTTACTGAAAAAACATTTAGGGATTTTTTTGGAACTTCTAATGCCAAGTTGGTGACTTCATTTTCAATGTTTTATGATTTAGAAGATCCGTGTGATTTTGCCAGACAAGTTAATTCTATTCTTGATCAAGAAGAAGGAATATGGGTTTTGGAGCAAAGTTATATGCCAGAGATGCTTAAAGTTAATTCGTTTGATACTATATGTCACGAACATCTTTCTTATTATAGTATGAGGCAATTGAAATATATTATGGATAATGCCGGATTAAAAATCATTCAATTTGAATTTAATGATGCTAATGGTGGAAGCGTATCTTTGACTGTTGCCAACAAAGATAGTAAGTATGAAGAGTGTAGTGAAATGTTGAATGAAATTCTTCATAAAGAACTTGAACTCGGACTTGACACTATAAAACCCTGGCAAGAATTTTCTTTTAGAATTAATGAGTGTAAAACTAAATTCTGGAAACTTATTGATGAGTGTAAAAAAGATGGTCTTAGAATTGCTGCTCTTGGAGCAAGCACTAAAGGTAATGTGACTCTCCAAACCTGGGAAATTACATCACAAGATATTTTAGCAATCGGTGATGTTAATCCGGATAAAGAAGGATCATTTACTCCAGGAACATGGATTCCCATTAAATCTGAAGATTTCGTTATTAATGAATATGATGTCTTTGTAGTCTTGCCTTGGCACTTTAAAAATTTCTTTATTAATAATCAAAAATTCAAAGGTAAAAAACTGCTATTTCCTCTTCCTAATCCTGAAATCGTGAGTGTTTAATTATGAATAAAAATTCTAAAATATTTGTTGCAGGACATCGAGGACTAGTTGGATCTGCTATTGTTAGGACACTAACTGAACGAGGATATACAAATATTATTACAAGAACTCGTCAAGAACTAAATCTTTTAAATCAAAATGCTGTAGAACATTTTTTTGATACTGAAAGACCAGAATATGTTTTTGATGCAGCTGCTCGCGTTGGTGGCATCTATGCAAACGATACGTACTCAGCAGATTTCATTTATGAAAACATTCAAATTCAAACAAATTTAATTCATAATTCTTGGAAGCACGGAGTTAAGAAGTTTTTGTTTTTAGGATCTGTTTGCATTTATCCAAAGTTTGCTGAGGTTCCTGTAAAAGAAGAATCTTTACTGACTGGTTTTCTTGAACCAACAAACGATGCCTATGCTGTTGCAAAAATTTCTGGAATTAAAATGCTTCAAGCATATCATAAACAATATGGATTTAAGAGTGTTTCTTTAATGCCCTCTAATTTGTATGGTCCTGGTGATAATTTCCATCCAGAAAATGGACACGTCATTCCTGCTATGATGAGTAAATTTAATAATTCAAATGGCAAGACTGTATCTTTTTGGGGAGATGGAACACCAATGAGGGAATTTTTGTATTCTGATGATTTGGCAGACGCTTGTCTTTTTGCTATGGACAAATTTGAAAGTGCAGAACTTATTAATGTTGGATCTGGATATAACGTAAGTATTAAAGAACTTGCAGAGACTGTTGCGGCGGTTGTTGGATATGGTGGTGAAATCAAATGGGATATTTCTCGTCCAAATGGCACTCCTAATCGCCCTCTTGATTATTCTAAAATGACTGAACTTGGTTGGAAACCAAAATATAGTTTACTTTCAGGACTTTTAAAAACTTATAAGTGGTTTAATGAAGCAACTTATTTGGATAGTTGTAAATGAAATTTTCAATTTATGGAGGAACAGGATTTGTCGGTAGAAATTTCTGCCGACTTTTTTCTGACAATGTGATTCTCCAACAGAGGGAAGAACGAAAACCAAATACAAATGAGATAATTTATTTCATTTCTACAGTTGATAATTATAACGTTTATACGAATATTACTCTAGATGTCGAGACTAACCTCAAAGTTCTTTGTGAAGTTTTGGATTTTTGTAGAGATACTAATATTGTTTTCAATTTTATTAGCTCTTGGTTTGTTTACGGGGAAGTTGAATTACCAGCAAAAGAAGACGACTATTGCAATCCCACAGGATTTTACTCAATCACAAAAAAGGCAGCAGAAGATCTTTTGATTTCTTTTTGTAGAACCTATGGAGTCAAGTATCGTATTCTTCGTCTATGTAATGTAATGGGCAATGGAGATGGTAAAGTCTCTGCTAAAAAGAATGCTCTGAGTTATATGATAGACCTTCTCAAGAAAGATGAAGATGTCTATTTGTATGATGACGGAACCCCAATTAGAGATATTATGCACGTTGATGATGTTTGTCGTGCCATCGAACTCGTCTGTAGAGAGGGTGAATTTAATGAAATATATAATATCGGAAGTGGACAACCAACACCTATCTCTGCTATAATTGAAACAGCAAAGAGGTATTTGGAATCCAACTCAGTTATCAAATCTAAAGAAGCACCTGAGTTTCACAAGATTGTCCAGGCAAAAGACTTTTGGATGGACACAACTAAACTAAATCGACTTGGATTCACTCGTCAAATTAGTAATGAACAAATCATTCAACAACTATGTCAATAAATCAAGAGGTTTTAAATCTCATTTCCAACCTTCAAGATAAGGGTGAGAAACTCTTTCCCTATATCTGCAACAACAACTATGAGAAGGGGAAAAGTAATATCTATTATTCTGGTCCTTACTGGGATGAGAAAGAAGTTGCTGCTGCAATCACTACACTTCTGAGTGGTAAGTGGCTTCCTTCTGGTGAGGAAGTTAATAAGTTTGAACGTGCTTTTTCGAAGAGGTTTGGATTCGAGCATTCTGTGATGGTGAACTCTGGTAGTTCTGCCAATCTTGTAATGATCGCTGCTCTGAAAAAGTATTTTGGTTGGGAAGATGGGGATGAAATTATTGTTTGTGTCTGTGGATTCCCAACTACAATTAACCCAATTATTCAGAATAATTTAAAACCAGTATTTGTTGATATTAGTTACGATGATTTGAACTGGGATCTTGACCAAGTTAGAGAAAAAATTACATCAAAAACCAAAGCAGTTTTCTCTTCGCCTGTCCTTGGAAATGCTTATGACTATGACAAACTCCTTGACATCTGTAATCGTTACAACATTAAGTTGATTGCCGATAACTGTGATAGTCTTGGTAGTAAGTGGAAAGGTGAGTATCTAACTAAACACGCTGTAGCAGCATCGTGTTCTTTCTATCCTGCCCACCACATTGCCGCCATTGAAGGTGGTATGGTTTCATCTAACATCAAGGAGATTGTAGATATCGCCCGCAGTTTTGCCTGGTGGGGTCGTGATTGCTATTGTGTGGGAGCACAAAATCTTCTGGAGTGCGGTGTCTGTGGTAAGAGATTTGATTATTGGTTGGAGGGATATAATGAACTTGTGGATCACAAATATGTGTTTGGACATATTGGATATAATTTGAAACCAGCAGATCTTCAGGGGTCAATTGGTCTTGTTCAACTTGAAAAGTTTGATGAGATTCACCAAAAGCGTCGTCATAATAAAGAACGCCTTCATAAAATCTTTGAGAAACTTCCTTTTTGTAGGCTAATTGATGAAAGAGCAGAAGCAGAAACAAGCTGGTTCGGTGTTCCAATTGTATTTGAATACGATAAGGCAGGATTAGTTAAATGGTTAGAAAGTCATAAGATTCAAACTCGTAACTATTTTGCTGGTAATATTCTGATGCACCCTGCATATAAGCATCTTGAACCAGCAAGTAATTATCCAAATGCTTCTAAAGTTCTTGATAACGTTTTCTTTGTCGGTTGCTCACCAACAATTACAGATGAAATGATTGATTATATTGATGAAGTCGTTGAAAAATATAAAAATATTCAAATTAACTATCACCCAGTATAAAAATATGATTCCCCTATTAGGCATTTCTACTTTAAATCAAATTGATGGATTTGAAAGACTTATTAAATCAATTAACTTTCCTGTAGATGTTGTTTCGATTGTTGTTAATTCTACTTTTGAATACTTTGAAGAGGTAAGAAAATTATCAAAATCTAGTTTTGTTAATAAATTTGAAATTGCTTTTTGTCCGCAAAATTTAGGATTTGGTCCCAGCGTCAATTATCATATCAAAGCATATCCAAGTAAAGATTATTGGGTATTTGTGCAGGATGATGTTATAATGGGAAAAGATGATTTATCTCAAATACAAAATTTGATCAAATCCCACGATGGAGTTTTTTGTGATAAGAATGCAGAATATATTTTCTTTGCTCTTAATAGAAATATGATTAAGAAAGTTGGATTTTTTGATGAAAATTTTTATCCATCTAATTATGAAGATAATGACTATAGAGATAGAATATCAATTTCCGATGTAAAGGTTTGTCATTTTAATAGTTCTTGTCTGCATAATGAACTTCCAATAGAACAAGAAGGTGGAGGAAGTACTGGAAAAAAAATTCAAAAACTATCGCCAGAAAAATTTAGTGAATTGGAAAGATGTTATAATATGAACGGTGAATATTATTATAGAAAAAAACAAAATCTCAATTCAAATAATGTTAATGATTATTTGTATGATATTGATGAAAGATCTAAAAAAGAATTTAGGATTTAACAAATGAAAAATATATCCATATTTGCGGGTCATGATGCAAATATTACATTTGCAGATACTGAAAAGAACAAGTATCACGTAATAGAAATTGAGAGACTTGTTAAAAAAAGATATTTTAGACTTCACGTTGATAATTCTTTTGAGGAGATTTTAAATATTCTTTTAGAATGCCAAAGAATTGCAAAGAAATCTTTTGGTATGGACGATGAATATGACGTTCTTACAATAGTCGCTGATGGAGGATTGATTCCCTATGAGATTTTAAAACAGGTCTTTCCTCATAAAAGAATAGAAACTTATGATCATCACTTATCACATGCTGCATCTACTTTCTATCAATCTTCATTTGAAGAGTCATTAATTATTTCATATGATGGTGGCGGGAATGATGGATTCTTTAATGTTTATCATGCAAACGAAAATGGCGTTCATCCCATAGAAAGCATCAAATCTGATTTTGGTGGTGGATACTTGCTTCTTGCATCTTGTTGCACTGAGATTACAAAAAGTAGTCGGCATGAGTTATCTCTTGCTGGTAAATTGATGGGTCTTTGTGCTTATGGAAAAACAGATCAAAAACAAATTGATGTTATGAAGCATCTGTTTATTGATAAAAACTATAAGAGACTTTCTGAGTCCTTGGGTTATAATTTAAAAAATGTAGAATGTCCTTGGAGAAATCCACTAGAAAACTATATTTTTGAAGGACAAGATTCTTTTGATTTTGCGGCAAATGCTCAGAAAGCTTATGAAACAATGTTCTTGGAAATTTTTGATCGATTGATTGTAGAGTATCCAATTAAAAATATTTGCTTAACTGGTGGTGGTGCTCTGAATGTTCTTCTTAATCAAAGAATTAAAGATACCTATGATTTAAATCTCTTTGTATCTCCAAATCCAAATGATTGTGGTCTCTCTTTAGGTGCATCATTTTTAACTAAAACTCCAACAGAAAAAATTAATATCTCTTATAATGGCATTCCTTTGATTGACGAAGAAAAAGCAAACGATTTATTGAATGGTAGAAAAACATCGAGTCTGGATTTAGACTATGTTTGCAAACTTTTAAAGAGTGGAAAAATTATAGGAGTATGTAGAGGTGATTCTGAGGTTGGACCTAGGGCACTTGGAAATAGATCAATTATTTGCGATCCTTCTTTTAAAGATATGAAGGATATTTTGAATGCAAAAGTAAAGTTTAGAGAATGGTTTAGACCCTTCGCTCCTTTCTGTCTAAAGGGTGAAGCGCATCTGTATTTTGATAGCAAAGACTTTGATAATATGGAGTTTATGAGCTATGCTCCATTAGTAAAAGAAGAAATTCAAAATCGTCTTCCTTCAATCACTCACGTTGATGGTAGTTCAAGATTGCAAACCGTCACAGAAGAATCTCATAAATTTTTCTATGACCTGTTGAAAACCTATTCTAATTATTCTGATATCAATGTTCTTCTAAACACATCATTTAACATTCGTGGTAATCCAATTTTAACTACGATTGAAGATGCATTATATGTTTTGGACAACACTGAATTAGACTGTGTAATCATTAATGACGTTTTAGTAGAAAAATGAAAGTAATTATTTGGGGATACCCCCTATATTCTCACACTCACTCATATATTCACAATGCATTTTATAATGCGTTTAAATATATGGGATATGAAACTTATTGGTTTCATGATAATGAATATCCAGATGATTTTGATTGGGATGATTGTGTATTTTGGACGGAAGGATTTGCGGATAAAAATATTCCACTGAACAAAAACAGTTCTTATTTTGTCCATGTATGTCCAGATCCTGCAAAATATATTAATGCTGGCGTTAAAAAATTTATTGACGTTAGACCTAATGGCATTTGGCAAAAGGATCATGTTTATGATTTTACTTTAGATAAGTCAAAAGTAGAAAAACTAGGTCCTTGTGCTTATCATATTCCAAAACAAAATAAAAAAACCGAAGTAAAAAATCATTATCATTCTTATACTATTGATGATTATGATATTATTCATCTTTCTTGGGCTGCAAATGCTTTGCCCAATGAGTTTAATTTAGATGATGTTTATTATCCACGCCTTAATAAAATTTGGTACAGTGGAACTATTTCGAATTTTGGAGTTTGTGAAAATTACTCTAATTTTGCTCCTTTTATTGAGGAGTGTTATAGAAATAATATTGAATTTGTTTGTAATGACCCCTGGCAAAATCCTTTAACAGAGGAACAAGTCAAAAAAAGAACTATGAATTCTATTCTTGGAATTGATATTAGGGGACCAGAACTTTTAAAAAATGGTTATATCCCTTGCAGGGTATTTAAATCTATAAGTTGGGGTCATCTTGGAATTACAAATTCCGAAGAAACGAATAAAGAACTGGAAGGACATGTTCTTTTTCAACCAGATCCAAGACAGTTATTTTATGATGCTATGGAAAAAAGATTAGACTATGATTTTATCAGGCAGTCTATGCTGTATGTACAAGAAAATCATACTTATGTGAATCGCATCAAAGCTATTATGAGCATTTTATAGTATGAACACTGTAGTATTTGTCAATCATAATGTTGTAAATTGTGGTGTTTATCAGTATGGAAAGAGGGTTTTTGATATATCTCAGAAATCAAAAATATATGATTTCCAATATGTAGAAGTAACTTGTGTCGAAGATTTACTTACTTTTATACAAGATAAAAAACCAAGTATAATTTTTTATAATTATCTTCCAACTACAATGCCATGGTTTAATGATTCAATTTTTAATCAAATTAAATCATTAGGAATAAAACAGGGTAATATAGTTCATAATTGTCAATACGGAAATTTTGATTTTTATTTACATCAAGATCCATATTATAAGAATAGTGAAAACAATTTTGCACTCTTGAGACCACTTTTTGAATATGTCCCTAAGAATGACTTGAAAAAAAGTGATACCATTCAAATTGGTACATTTGGATTTGGTGGTCAACATAAATTTGTTCCTGAGATTTGTAGATTGGTATCTGAAGAGTTTATTGATACGCCAGTAACATTAAATTTGCACGTCACTGAAGGATTTTATTCTGGAAATATTTTTGAAGAAGTAAAAAATGATTGTCTTAATAATTTAAGTAATAAAAATATTAATTTAAATATTACAAATAATTTTTTAACTACCGAAGATCTTTTAAATTTTTTATATCAAAATGATTTAAATATTTTCTTTTATGAAAATTATCCATTTTATAATGGAATATCTTCTTCGATTGATTATGCTCTTTCTGTAAAAAAACCAATTGCAATTTGTAGAAGTAATATGTTTTCTCACATCATAGATGTGACTCCTTCAATATGTGTAGAAGATACTGATTTGGTCGATATTATGAATAATGGATTTTTACCATTACAAGAAAAGTACGATTCTTGGTCCCATAAAAACTTCATAGATAACATAGAAATGATCGTTGAAAAATTATTATGATCTTGGCAGCATTTCATTCAGCATACAAAAATAAAAGAGCAACAGAAGAGGCAATTAAAAATTTTCGTAAATTTAACGATGGTCCATATTTTTTGGTATCGGATGGTGGCGATGATTTTTCCGATATTGCTGAAAAATATAATTGCTTTTACCATCATTCAGATTGGAATTTAAAATTAAGGGATCATAATGATCCATCTGGAATATATGGCAACACAAAAGAAGAAACTTTAGAGTGGTTGCGTAGATTTCATCTGGCATGTGCATTTGAGAAATCTGATCATATTATGATGATGGAAGATGATGTCCTGATTAAAGGTAACATATCAGTAGAAAATGATGTAGAATTTAGTGGTTTGGGGGGTCCTGGTAATCGTGTTCATCAAGAATTAATTGATTATTTGACCGAAAAGTATGACGCAAAATTTTATAATAATTGGTATGCTCTTTCTGGTGGAGCAATTTTTAAAACAGAAACTTTTATTGAAAATTATGATAGAATAGTTAATATCTTGGATTTAGAATTTGATTTCATCAAATCAAATTTGATGAAAAGTATTGGTTGTATAGATGTTTGGATGACAGTATACTATGCTCTTTGCAAAAAAAATTATACTGTAAATCCTTATATTACAGAAACTACAACTAATATGAATTGGAGAGATCCTTCTTACGCAATTGTGCATCAATATAAAGAACACTATGAACACCTTGGATACTTTTATGAATAAAGATTTTGCTATTGTATCTGCTCTCTTTAATATCGAAAGAGAGGGAATGGATGGAAGAACCTGGCAAGAATATCTTAATTGGTTTGAAATTACTCTTAAATTAAAATGTCCTATGATCTTCTTTGTTACTGAAGATCTTGAATCATTCATTTTAGAAAGACGAGGAGATCTTCCTACTGAAGTAATTGTACAAACTATTGATGATATTCCATATTACCATCTTAAAGAACAAATTGATGAAATTATTTCATCAGAACAATATAAAACTACAATTGCTGACCCAAATAGAATTGAGTGCCAGCATTCGTTGTATTCTATTATCCAATACTCTAAGTTTAAGTGGTTGACGGCAGCTGTTGAAAAAAATCCATTTAGTAGTAAGTTTTTCTTCTGGGTTGATGCTGGAGGATCTAGATTCTTTGATGATTATGATTTAGATCTCTCTTATCCAAGTCCAAATGCAATGGAAGCTCTGAATGATATGGGTGATAAATTCCTTGTTCAAATGAATATGGAATATTATAAGGATCTTGCTAATGCATCTATTCTTCCTAAGAGTTATCTTCTTGATAATAGATCTTATGTTCTTGGATCTATGTTTGGTGGAGGTGTAGAGTCAATTAAAAAAGTTGCAACAGACATTGAAGATATTTTCTTGAATAAAATGATCGCAGAGAACTTTGTAAATAATGAACAAATTGCTCTAGGTTATCTCGTAAAATTGTACCCCAATGATTATGAGATTTATGAGCGTTATAATGGTAAACACGCTGCTTTATTTGAGGAGTTGGGTAAGCGATGAAGATTACTTTAGTTGGTCCTGGCATTATGCCTATCCCTCCCACTGGATGGGGAGCAGTTGAAATTTTAATTTGGGATACTAGAAATGCTCTAAAAAAATTAGGACACGAAGTTCAGATTGTAAACACTAGAGATCCTAATCAAATCATTAATGAAATAAACGCCTTTAGACCTGATTTCGTACATGTACATTATGACGAATTTATAGGTGTCTATCCATACATTCAATATCCAAAAGTAATTACAAGTCACTTCGGGTATTTGGAAAGACCAGAAATGTTCGGTGGATATGCAAATATTGCCAATGCATTTGCTCAGATCAAACCAAATATTTTTTGTTTATCTGATGGGATTAAGAACATCTATAAAATTTTGATGAATATTCCAGACGAAAAACTTTTTGTTACCCCTAATGGAGTTAACTGCGAAGCATTTAGATACGCTGAGACTCCCGCTTATCCTGATCGATCAATTTATCTTGCAAAGATTGATTATAGAAAAAGACAGCATTTGTTTCAATCAATTGATAGTCTTTGGTTTGCTGGTAATAATGCAGACAGTAGGTTTAATACTTCTAAAAATTATCTTGGTGAATGGGATAAACCAACTTTGCACGACCAGTTAACTGAATATGGAAATCTTGTTCTACTAAGCGATGGTGAAGCACATCCTCTGGTGTGTATGGAGGCTCTATCTGCAGGACTTGGCGTTGTTGTTACTGAATGGGGAAAGGCAAACTTAGATCAGTCGAAGGAATTTATTACAATCATTCCTGAAGACAAGGTAGAGGACATTTCATACGTTGAAGAAAAAATTATAGAGAATAGAAATTATTCTGTACAAAACAGAAAAGAAATTTTAGAGTATTCTAAAGAGTTTGATTGGGTAAATATCATTCAAAATTATTATCTACCAAATGTTGAAAAGGTGATTGCGTTATGATTGGTTTTAATGCACTGGGACAACTTGGTAGACTTGGAAATCAAATGTTCCAATTTGCCGCACTCAAAGGTATTGCTAGGAATAGAGGATTTGAGTATTGTATTCCACCAACAAAAAATCAAAATGAATGGACGGACCATCAATTATTCAATCCTTTTAAACTTTCTAATACCACACAGTTAAACGTTCAGTTTATTGATGCTGATCGTCCTATAGTGGTAGAAGGTAGTTTTTCTTTTGATGAAAAACTGTTTAGTGGATGTCCAGATTGGGTTTCTATTCAAGGATACTTTCAAACAGAAAAGTATTTCGAACATATCAAAGATGAAATCAAAGGAGATTTTTCTTTCAAGGATGAAATCTTTGAACCTTGTAATGAAATGTTATCTGAACTAGACTCCCCTATTTCGTTACATATTCGTAGAACAGATTATGTCACTAATCCAAATCATACTGCTCTTGGACTTGATTATTATGAAAAGGCATTAAAAGAGTTTGATAAAGCATCAACAGTTCTTGTTTTCTCCGATGATCCAGAATGGTGTAACCAACAAGACATTTTTTCTGAAGATCGATTCTTGATTGCTGAAGGAAATTCAAATTATGTTGACCTTTGCTTAATGACTCTTTGCTCTAAGCATATTATTGCCAACAGTTCTTTTAGTTGGTGGGGGGCGTGGTTATCTGAACAAGAAAAAGTAGTTGCTCCCTCTGGTTGGTTTAAAGGTTCAAATAATGAACACCTAGATACTAAAGATATAATTCCTGAAGATTGGATGGTTATTTGATGAAAGTTGCTATTTGTTTTATAGGTACGGGAGAGTATTTAAACTTTCTTCCAAACTATTATGAAAACCTTGAAAAGTATTTTTTGCCAAATACAGAAAAAACTATTTTGGTTTTCACTGATGGAGAGTTGAATGAAACTCCAGATAATTTAATTCCTTATTATCAAGAACATTTGGAGTGGCCTTATATTACACTGACTCGTTTTGAAATTATTCAAAAAGCAAAAGACATCATTTCACAAAACGATTGGTTTGTTTTTATTGATGCTGATGCTTTAGTTGTTGACACAATTACAGAGGAAGACTTCTTTGATAGTACAAAGTCTTTCTTTGGAGTGCATCATCCTTGCCATTATCTTCAAATGCCACCTCACGATCAACTACCAGGTGCATTTGAAATCAATCCACTTTCAAGAGCGTGTATAACTGATAATGATGATACTTCTGTTTATTATCAGGGATGTTTATGGGGAGGAAAAGTTCCCGAAGTTCTTGATATGATTGGTGAGTTAGAGGATAGAGTTAAAAAAGATTTGGATGACAATGTAATTGCAGTTTGGCACGACGAAAGTCATCTCAATAAATTTTTCATTGAAAATAAAAAAGAGGTTCATCTATTAGGACCTTCGTTTGCATATCCAGAAGTCTTTGAAACATATTGCAATTTTGAACCAAAGATAGTACACTTAGCGAAAAACAATTCAAAATACCATGTTTGATCTTAATGATAAGAATAAATCAACATATAAACTAAAAGGAATTGGACCAATCTATTATTTGAATCTTGATGGTCAACCTGATAGGAAAGAGTATATGGAATCCCAGTTCAAATACTGGGAGATAGAAAATTATACTCGTATTTCTGCGTATGATGGTCGTGAAGATGATCTAAGTGATATTATCTCTGGAAGATATCCTGAGATGATGACCTCTGGTGAGATTGGATGTATTACGTCTCATCTCAAAGCAATCAAGCATTGGTATGAAACTTCCGATAGTCAATATGCAATTATGATGGAAGATGATTGTAGTTTAGACTTAGTGAGATATTGGAATTTTACCTGGCAAGATTTTTATGCAAACATTCCTTATGATTGGGATATTGTACAAATTGCTATTATTTGTACAGGAGATATTCACGTTAAACTTCATAAGAGATTTGTAAATGATTTTTCAACGGCTTGCTATCTAATTAATCGACATCACGCCGAAAAACTTCTAAAGCATCACGTAAGAGGAGAAAAATATAAACTTGATAATGGCGTAAAACCACGTCCAGTAGCAGATGATTTAATCTATAATTCTGGTAATACTTACTCTATTCCTCTTCTTCTTTATAGAACGGAACTTGGTTCCAGTATTCACCCAGAGCACGTAGATGCTTTTCATAAAGGCAACTACCAAGCACAATCTCAGTTCTGGGAACAGAATGGAGCAACCATTGATATCAAAGACTATATGAACTATGATCCGTACCTTGGTCGGATAACCGAAAATTCAATGCACCAACAACAAGAAAATTCTTAACCAAATCTTAATTGACACATCTGATACGGTTATGCTATGATACCGTTAACTTAATAGTCTTTTAAGATTTGATTAAGTCCCTCTAAATACTGAGGTTTTATCCAAAACCACATTTGTCGTTTAGTACAAAAACAAAAACTTTTATGAAACTCAAACAACTGATGCTTGCACCTGTTGCTCTGGGAATGGTTGCTCCTGTTGCTGCGAATGCGGCAGATCTTAATATGGCTGCAGTCAACCAATATGTTTCCTCAGAACAAGCTACAAGCGTCACACAATTTACAGATGTCAAGCCTGGTGATTGGGCATATCAAGCCCTAGGCAATCTTATTGAAAAGTATGGTTGCATTGCTGGACTCACCGACAGCACTTTTGCTGGTGGTAAGACTCTGACTCGTTTTGAGGCAGCAGCACTTTTGAACTCCTGTCTTGAGCGTGTAACCGAAAACACTGATGAACTTAATCGTCTTGCTAACGATTTTGCCAAGGAACTAACTGTTCTCCGTGGGCAAATCGCTAAACTGGACAAGAAGATTGGTTCTGTTGAAGCACAACAGTTTTCCACTACCACCAAACTCAAGGGCGAAGCAACCTTCGTTCTGGGTGGTGTAGAAGGTGCTCGTCTTGCTAACAATACTAACGTTGGCAACACTGCTTTCAACTATGATCTTCGTCTGAGTTTTGATACTTCCTTCACTGGTAAGGATCTGCTCAAGACCCGTCTGCGTACTGGCAACTTCTCCAGTCAACCCTTCGGTTCATCTTCTTCCCTGTTCAAACTGGACAAGGCAGAAACCTATGCAAATGCTTTCCAACTGGATCGCCTTTACTATCGTTTCCCCGCACTTGCCAAGGGCGTGAACCTGACTGCTGGTGCTATCGTTCGTAACACCGAAATGGCGTGGATGCCCACCGCATACAAGTCTGATATTCTAGACTTCTTTGCTGTTGCTGGTGCTCCTGGTGTTTATAACAAGGCAACTGGTTCTGGTTTCGGCGTAGAGTGGACTCAACAAGTCAAGAAGGGCAAACCTGCTCTTACTGCTGCTCTGAACTATGTTGCTCAAAGTGGTGACAACTCTTCTAAGGGACAGTTTGATGAGACTGGTGCTCTGAACACTCTTGCTCAAGTTGGTTATCGTGCTCCTCAGTATGGTATTGCTTTCGGTTACCGCTATGGCACTGAAGGAACCCGTGTTCGTAACTTCAATGCTATCGGTGGTGGTTCTGCTGCTCTTGTTGCTGGACAAACTTCTAGCAGCTATGCTATCAACGCATACTGGCAACCTAAGAAGTCGGGTATCATTCCTTCTGTGAGTGGTTCCTACGGTTGGACTGATGTAAGTCTGAATGCTGCTGGTAAGCAAACTCCTACTGGTGCTACCAACTCTCAGACTTGGATGGCAGGTCTTCAGTGGAGTGATGTATTTGCCAAGGGTAATGCTGCTGGTTTTGCCATCGGTGCTCCTGGTAATGCTGCTTCCCTTGCAGATGATAAGAAGGCTCTCATGTGGGAAGCATTCTATCGTTACAAGGTCAGTGACAACATCAGTGTAACTCCTGCTGTGTTCTATGTTTCCAACAACCAAGGATTCAAGAATGCTTCGGACAACTACGGTGGTGTGATTCAGACGACTTTCCGTTTCTGATAGTATTCATCTGATACACTCTAACCACCCTTCGGGGTGGTTTTTTGAGTGTTTGGGGACATTTAACCTCCTCTTAAATTTAATCAAGTACAATTACTCAAGAAGTTTTTTAATTCTAATGAAACTCAAACACATTGCTACAATTGGTCTTGCTCTGATGCCTACCACTGCATTTGCTGGACCTGCTCTCAATGGTGCTGGTGCTACGTTCCCTGCACCTCTTTATCAACGTTGGCTTGCTGATTATGCTGCTGCCACTGGTAACCGTGTGAATTATCAGTCCGTTGGATCTGGTGCTGGTATCAAACAGTTTATCAAAGAAACTGTTGACTTTGCTGCATCTGACGAACCTATCAGTGCCAAGGATGGTGCCAAAGTCAAGCGTGGATATGTTCAACTGCCGATGACTGCTGGCACTATTGACGTTGCCTACAACAAACCTGGATGCAAACTGCGTCTGACCCAGAAGCAGGTTGTTGATGTATTCCAAGGTGATATCAAGGATTGGAAAGCACTTGGTTGTGCTGCTGGTCCTATCAAAGTTGTTTATCGTTCTGATGGTTCTGGCACTACCTTTGCCTTTACCAACTCTCTGAAGGCATTTGGTGGTTGGACTGCAGGTGCAGCTAAGTCAATCAATTGGCCTACTGGTGTTGGTGCCAAAGGTAACGAAGGTGTTGCTGGAACCCTTGTGAATACTCCTGGTTCTATTGGTTATCTCTCACACGCATTTGTGAAGAATAACAAGCAACTTCAGTCCGCCTCTCTTCAAAACAAGGCAGGAAACTATATTCTTCCCACCCTCAAAAGTGGATTTGCTGCTGTTAATGGTATCAAACTTGATCCCGCTTCTCTTGCTGGCGAAGATCCTAATCCTGCTGCTCCTAATGCTTATCCTATTACGACGCTAACTTGGGTCCTTGCTTATAAAGAAGGTAATGGTGCCAAGCGTGATGATATCCGCGATGCCCTTAACTACATGCTGAGTGGTAAGGCACAACTGCTTGCTGATGATCTGGGTTATGTTCCTCTTGCTGGTTCTGTTCTGAACAGAGCAAGGAATAAAGTAAAGCAAATCGGTCAGTAAATCCTAACAAATTAAGTATAAATTACTACCAGGGGTGCTTGACACCCCTTTATTTTTCCTATATAATTGTGTAACAATTCTTAAAGAATGTACAATGACTGTAACAACTAACGAACTTGGACAACAGAATATGTTTGCCAAGGAACCTGTAATGTATTACGAAAACTATGGGATGTTATCTCCCAATCAAGTAAAGGAGAGAACTAATGGGCGCTGGGCAATGGTCGGTATTGTTGCTGGTTTTATTTCTTATGCGCTCACTGGCAACCTCTACTTCGGACTCTTCTGAGGGTTGACAATGGCTTCAATTATCTTTACAATTACTAGTGTTGCCTTTTTCGTTTTACTGGCACACTCCGTAAATCAACTATCAGAAACCTACTAATTTATGGCTTACAATGTTACTCTCCGTTCTCCCGACGGCTCCGAAACCACTATTCAGTGTGAGGGTGATCAGTATATTCTTGAAGCAGCAGAAGAAGCAGGTGTGGATCTTCCTTCTTCGTGTAAGGCAGGTGCTTGCTCCGCTTGTGCTGGCAAACTGATTAGCGGCACTGTGGATAACGAAGAGCAGTCGTTCCTGGATGATGAACAGCAGGCAGATGGTTGGATTCTCACTTGTGTTGCATATCCCACCAGCGACTGCGTAATTCTGACCGAACAGGAAGAGAACCTGTGAGTGCTGAAATGCTTGGGCAGTTTGCAATTGCTCTTCAAAAACTTGGATGGGATGCCGACGATGAACTCTCTGTTGAGATTGGCGGTGTAGCAGTTACAGGAACTGCTACTCACCCAGATGCCAACGCTAAGTGGGCAAAACCATTTGGAACTGTATCTTATCAGAACGATGCTTTTATTGTCATCAAAAATAAAACCAGGAGTCCTATGGTTTTTTCCCAACCTAATCCTGAACTTAAACAACAACACCCCTATCAAGGAGAAAAACAATGAACGAAAAAGCAGAACGTATTAATGGTTGGGCAGCAATGATCGGTATTGTTGCTGCAATGGGCTCTTATGCCTTCACCGGACAGATTATTCCGGGTGTATGGTGATGGAGGTTAAGATGCGTAAAGAAGGTTATACAATCCCTGAGGTTCAGTTTCAGTTTCGTGAATCAGGTGAGTTTGTAACACGTACTTCTACCGAACTTTTCAATAGCAAGCGTGTTGTAATCTTCTCTCTTCCTGGTGCATTCACTCCTACTTGCAGTGCTTATCAACTCCCTGGATTTGAGGAGAAGTATGAGGACTTTATTGCTCTTGGAGTAGATGAAATTTATTGCATCTCTGTTAATGATGGTTTCGTAATGAATGCCTGGGCACAAGACCAGAACATTGAGAAAGTCAAACTCATTCCTGACGGCAATGCATATTTCACTCGCTCTATGGGATTCCTTGTCAGCAAGTCTAACCTTGGTTTCGGTGATCGCTCTTGGCGTTATGCTGCAATTGTGGATAACGGAATCATCGAGAAACTCTTCGTGGAGGAGGGTATGCGTGACAATGCGGACACAGACCCATATGAGGTATCGACACCTGAAAATGTTTTGAGTTATGTTGCTGCCAATGTAAAAGTTGGTGCTACGGTTTGAAAATAAATGAGCGCCCCAAAAGGGCGCTTTTTTACTAAATACCTCAGTGTTTAGAGTAATATCCAATGACCCTAGATCTTCATAACTTTTTTAAGTTTTATGATGAGAAGAACGCAAACCACGTTGCTGCTGTTCAGTGGTTGGAAGACCATCTTCCAGAAAAATTCCTAGATGATGCAGAGACTGACTGGATTGGTATTTTTAGAACGAAACCACCAACTCCAGAAGTACTCGCAGTTCCATACTTTAATCAAGTAGACAACTACAGAGATGCACATAGAACTTGTAACAGTTCATCGTGCGCTATGTGCCTTGCTTTCCTCAAACCAGGTAGCATCAAAGGCGACGATGAATATGTCAAGAAAGTATTTGAGATTGGCGACACGACTGACCATGCGGTACAGACAAAAGTTCTGGCGGCTTATGGAGTTAAGTCACACTTTAGTTACAATCTTTCTTTTGCTGATATTGATAAAAGTCTCGATGCTGGGAAGCCCGTTGTTATTGGTATCCTTCACAGGGGTCCTCTTTCTGCACCTACTGGCGGGCACATGGTTGTAGTCATTGGCAAGACTCCTGATGAAAAAGGATATTTTGTCAATGATCCATATGGTTCTTGCAACGATAACTACACTGGTCCAGTAACAAATGGTAAGAAGACCATTTACACAAAGGCAATGCTTAAGCATCGTTGGTGCCCAGGTGGCAACGATGGTTGGGGTAGAATTTTCGACTGATAGGAGAAACAACAATGGCACGTATCGATCTGCATAACTTCTTTCAATTCTATGATGAAAGAAATCCTAACCACGTCAAAGCAGTTCAGTGGTTAGAGGACAATCTCCCCGTTGAATATCTTGGTGATACTGTGGAGTGGGCGGAGATTTTTAGAGGAAAAAAGACTAGTGCTGCACCAGCAACCCCAGCTGCTGCAGCTCCTGTAACAGGTGGTGATGATGTTCCTATGATGGGCATCAAGTTGATCAAAGAGTTTGAGGGTTGCAGACTAAATGCATACCCAGACCCTCTGACTGGTAATCTTCCAATCACAATTGGTTGGGGATGCACTCGTAAGAAGGATGGTTCAGCGTTCAAGATGGGAGATAAGATTACACAAGCAGAAGCAGATGAACTTCTGATTGAAGAATGTAAGCATAACTTTCTCCCAGCACTCAGAAAAATCCCACACTGGAGTGAAATGTCTGATGGAAAAAGAGGCGCTCTGCTCAGCTTTGCTTATAATCTTGGTGCCGCTTTTTACGGTGGCGATAACTTTAATACTATTACTAAACGCTTGAAGAATAAAGAATGGGACTTAGTTCCTGATGCTTTATATCTCTACCGCAATCCTGGTTCAAATGTAGAAGCAGGTTTAGCACGTAGAAGAAAGGCAGAAGGAGAAGCGTGGAAGAAAGGATAAATAGTAACAATCACAACTGATTCTTGATCTTCTGATCTGAATCTACATACCCCAAGTCCTCTAAGACTTGGTGAATACTTTACTTTTAAACAACTTCGGTTTGTTTTGTTTAGTACACACTAAGTAATAGAGGACTTTTTATGTCTTACACCACGAGGGCGCTCGCAGCAGCGTCTGCCCTTCTGCTTGGGGCTCCAACTGCAGTCTTAGCACACACCAACTCTATCGGATATGTTGGTGGGGGAAATGGATCGGTTACCTTCTGGTATGGTAACTGGCACCCAGGAACTACCTTCAACGAAGGAACCCTAACCTTACAAGGTATCAACGGGACTAATTTTTCCGCAACAACCGTAAACTGGACTTTACTTTCATCAACAAGACCAGACGGTTTGATTAATGGTACAAACTATTTTACTTCTAATGGATCACAACTGGTTCCTTATGGAAGTAATAGTCAGGTATCATCGACTTGGCAGGGTGTAAGTTTTACTGGACTTGGCGCTGGTGATTATCAGTTTACCTATAATGCTGCTGGATCTCCAACAGTCAACTGGATGCCTATGGATAATGTTATCCTTTCCAGCACTGTAACTCTTACTGCAGCAGCTCTTTCTGGTGATGCTGATGGAGATGGTATTAATGATGCAACAGGACAACCAGTAGCACCAGCAACTCCAACATTAGTATCTTCTGCTGCTGGAACTCCTATCATCACAACTTCAACTAGCAGCGGTTCTAGAACTGAAACCAGCACCCAAGGTAGAACTGTGATGGGTACTGATGCTAATGGTAATCAGACAGAAACTTATTATACAGATACAGTTGTAACGACCATTCCTACAACCACAACAGTTACAACTACAACTCCAACGACAGTTGATACTTATAGTGATGGTAGTACAGTAACTACTAACGGAACATCATCATCATCTTCATCAACTTCGGATGCGGGTTCCGGAACTTCAGTAGTTACACAGGCAAGTGTTGCTGATTGGGTAAGAACTAGAACCTATGACGTTCAGAGAACTGCATATGCTCCTTCTGGTGCAGCACCAACAGTAACAGAGACCCATCGTTTTACTGCAACTGAAACTGAGGTTAAGCAAAAAGTTAATCATCACACAACGACTGGAGTTACAACGCCAACAGTTAGAACTGTAACTACTACACCAGTTTATACAAAGGTTTATACTAATGGTTCTCCTGATGTGGTGACAACTGATACTGCTGTTATTACATACGAAACCAGCACATCATATGCAGAGTATTATGCATCCAGAGATTACTTTGGACGTATTGATCAACTTGAAACCCTTGATAATATGAGCGGTGCGATTAATGGACTTTTGAATCACGAACCATCAAGAACCAAACAAAAGTTTAGAGTATTTGAGAACAATAGATTTGTTCAATCCTATAATGCTGATGGATACTCTGCTGATAGTAAAATCTTCGGTGGCGGATTTGAGTTAGATCTATCCAAAGGTTGGACTATTGGTTATCAATACAATAATGTCAATATCAATCTTCGTGGCGTAGATTCAACTGCAAAACAGAATAAAGATGTTCACGGAATTTTTAATACATTCCACGGCAACACTTTAACTTTGAATACAAATGCTGCGATTGCAAACAGCAAGTACAACTATTCAAGAACAGTAGAGGGTGTTTTTAACAACCAAGGAGAAACAACTGGTTCTGAGTGGTGGGTGTCTAATAGATTATATTTACATTTGACCAAGTGGTTACATCCTTTTGTTGGACACACTGTATCTAACTTGAAGAGAAATTCTTACACTGAGTCTGGTGATGTCAGATCAGCAAGAAGTGTTAGCGAGTTCTCACAAACTACACACGTTGGTGAAGCAGGTGCTAAACTTGAAACCAGATTTGGTGGTAAGAAGAGAGATTTATTTGGCGTAAGTGTTGAAGGTGCTTATGCAACTGATAACTCTTATGGTGTAACTGCTTCTGTTGATTATAAAGAGATGTTGATTATTGAAGGTTCTCACGGTGTAAGTGATGGTGTTACAACAAATTCCATCGCTGGAAAGGTTAAATTTAGGTTCTAAATCCTAAATAAAAAGGACATCATCGCACAGACTGATGGAAAACAATAAGAAAGAAAAAGCTATGGGACAATTAATTCGTATTGCTATCTTGAGTTGGTCTGCTGCTCTCCTAACTGCTAGTTATGCAGGTATGCTCGCTAAAATGGATCCTACCTTCATTGCTACAGTCTTCACTGCTTCTGCTGCCACATTTGGTATTAATACGATGAAGAAAGGTGGAGAAGAAGACGAAAAGAAAGAAGAACCACGTAGAGAAGAAGTTGTAGAAACCCCACCAGAACCACCAGCACCTACCGCTGAAGCACCTGCTGCAAGTCTTGAAGAAAGAGTTGAAGCACTTGAGGAAGGATTCGTTCAACCTCGCACAGGAGCCTAATGGCAAAGTCCGCAAACAAAGCAAAAAAAGGTGGAGCAGGCTCTGCTAATAACAAGAAGCAGAACTCTGGCAATGCTAATGCAAATAAAGCAAAAAATGGTGGAAAGAAAAAATGAGGTATTATGCCAAGAGAATGGAATACTCCTATACGGGAACCTTGGAACCCTGTAATTAAAAAGTGTCTTGATGCTGTTGATGAACATATGCGACAGCATCTCAAGACAGGTGATGAGTGGCACTTTTCTCAAGCAGAAACCTTAAGAAAGTATGTAAAAGATTTGAAAGTTTGGATACATAAACAAGAGGGGCGAGAATGAAAAAATTCCTCACAGCAATTAGTTTATCATTAACTCTAGTTGCTCCATCAACCGCAAACACAATACTCAAAAAACAACCCACCGTTCCAGCATACAGTCTGGCAGCGATGGGTTGTATGATTTTAAGAGAATGTACTGAAGGTGTAGAACAACTCACAACACAATCAAAACTATTAGAAGATAAAAGTTTTGATGCGTTTAGAGATGAAATTAAATCTATTCTTGTTGGATTGGATAAACTTGGTGTTCCTGTATATGTTGGACCATCACGTTACTTCACGCCAAGAACAGTAGGTTTATACAAACCAGAGTACAATCGGTTCTTTGTAAACGAAGAACTACTCAAAGACCCTAGAGAGTTTCTAGGAACGATGAGACACGAAGGATGGCACACAGTCCAAGATTGTATGGGTGGTGGTCTGAAGACCTCCTTTATGGCACAGGTCCATCAAGATAGTGAGATCCCTGCCTGGGTAATGAAGATGACTAAACTTTCTTATGAAAGTATAGGTCAGGGTCGTGCAGTGCCTTGGGAAGCAGATGCTAACTGGGCAGAAGAACAATCAAATACTACAGCAAAGCACCTAGAAATGTGTGCCAAAGGTCCTTTGTGGGAACAGATCAGACCGACACCACTTACAATGGAATGGTTGATTGGTTGTGGATGGATGAAACCACAAGAAGGATATAAAGAATATACACCAAATAAGAAAGCGGATTATTGTGTAGAAGGTAAATACTGATGCCACAAGATTTTCCTTGGGGTGTAATTGCAATCTTGGGAACTGGTCTAGTATTTGTTTTGTATATTATTTACTACATATTAAAGTTAGCTAATGAGGAAATGAAAGATGAAGAACCTAGCAATCATTCTGTCAGCGACAAGTCTGGCGATTAGTGGAGCACTTTGTTATGGTGCTTATGTGACTTATAAGAGAGCAGAAGCAATTCTTAATAACCCAGAAGAGTTTGTTGGTAAGGTTGTAGAGAACCAAGTAAGTAAAGCATTTGAAAAGTTGCCTATTCCTAAACTAAATACTGAGAAGTTTAAACTATTCTAACAAATGGCTGACAAAGATCCTTACATTTATAGAATAAGAGAAATTCATAAGGTTGTAGATGGCGACACTATTGACGCTGATATTGATTTGGGTTTTGATATCTCCCTTACTAAGAGAATTCGTCTTGCTGGTGTCGATACCCCAGAGAGCCGCACAGCTGATGCGAATGAGAAAAAATATGGGCTCGAATCAAAAGAATGGTTGAAGCACCGTTGTGAGGGTGCTAAGAACATTCTAATCAAGACTGAACTTCCAGATTCTACTGAAAAGTATGGAAGAATCATTGGGCACTTGTTTATTAATGATGAACCAACATCACTCAACGAGCAGATGATAGTTTCTGGATACGCCTGGGAATACGATGGGGGCACTAAAAAGAAGAACTTTGCCGAACTAGATGCGAAGCGTAAGAAATAATTATTTGTTGTGAGCTTTCCTGTATTGCTCTAACTTTTGTTTCTTGAACTCTTTCTTTAAAATCTTATTGACTTTCTTTTGATGTTCATAGGCAAAGAATAGTTGTAGCTCATAGTCAGTTACATCTCTATTCAATGCCTTTTTGATTTGTGCGAATATTCTTTCAACAACTGGCTTGAATTTCTTTACCATCCATTCCACCAAAGATTTGCCAACAAGAGCCGCAGCAACAGAAGCAGTAGCAGTGGTGCCAGCAAGAATAACCTGCTCTTTAGGTGGGATGGGAACTTCTCCGACGATTGGTACTTCAATGACGGGTACTCCTAGGTTTGTATTAGGTGTATTAGTTTCTTCAGCGATATTTTTATTTTCTTGTTTATCAATAACAGGAATTTGAACTTGAGGGACAACTGGTTTTGTATCAGGAAGTCCTCTATGTTTTTCTTGTTGTTCTTGTGTTTGTTTTTCTCTTTCTGCTTTTACAGCAGCATCGAACTCTTCCTGCGTTGGGACATTAACGGTTGGATACTTGATCCTTGTATCTGGCATCAGAATCACAGGAAGTTCCATACCGCGAACAACAGGAACTTCTACACCTTTATTGACTGGTGGATTGATTGTTGGTATTATGTTAGGTCCAGCAACATTAATATTTGGAGAATTAATATTACTTATTGGTTGTATTTCCATTGACAACATCCTGTACTCGTGGATATTTCACAACAATATCAGCACATATTTTTGCATATGGACTGTCAGGATGAAAACTAATTCCATTCTTGAGTGCTTCACCACACTTTAACAATCTCACAAGTTCAAAGTCTAATCTGGCTTTATCTGCCTCTGCTTGTTGTCTTGCAATTTCAACTCTTGCTCTTGATTTACATATCTCTGTAAGACTTCCATCAAGAGGAAAGTTAAAACCCATCGAGAATCCAGCATTTGCGCTATGAGTTTGATATGTGGTGGGATCTTTATCTCCATTTATATTTCCCATTACAAACGGAGATAAACTCATTGTTGGTCCTTGGCAACTCACTCCAGAACCATAAGTGTTCATAGCATAAGGACCCTGCAACACTTGAACTGCCTGGTTGGTTACATTACCAGTAGCAGATGCTGAGGGTCCTGCAATGTTTGTATTGCTAGGTGCTTGTTGTGCTAGTGCTGTCCCACTTAAGATTATTGAGTAAAGACAGATATAGAGTTTGTTGTAGAATCGGTTGTAGTAGTTCTTTCGATCCATGTTTCTTTAGCCACTCCAGGTCCAAGATAAGTTTCACTAAACTGGAAAGGAGCACCTTGATTTACAATTGTATAATTCGCTCCTGGAGTAGGAGTTCCAGGAATATTGATATTTGTACCTGTTACTGTATAAGACGTTCCAGTGGTATACTCTATTTGTTTAATGGTTTCTATGATTTCAGTATGAGATTTGGTCTCTGCTGTAATCGTCCCCCTTGTAAAATTAGGCACAACCGTATTCGCTAAGGCGGGGGAGGAAAACCCTAGCAGCATCAGTGCCGCTAGGGTCCTTCTCATTTGAATACGCTCAATTCAATACTACGTTGTGCTGTAGCAGTGGTTCCAGGACCACCAGCAGTTACAGTAGCAACACCGGTGGGGGATAATGTACCCGCAAGAGTTCCTTTATCACCTGCTAACTGAGTAGTAGAGTTCCCATAAACATGGGGAGAAGCAATTGCTCCAGCAGAGACAGTTTCAGTGGTGACAACTGTATCTGCAGCATTTTTTGTTTCAGAAAAACTAAATGCTTGTCCAGCAGTATTGATGTCATAAGTTCCAGTTGTAGCAACCCCACCAAAAGTATTTCCGTTGGCTGTACCAACTTTAATGTTTGAACCAGAAACGGAATAAGATGCTCCTATTCTTTCTGTTTGAATCGCTGCGCCCTGAACGCCTAATTGGATAGAGTCAGTGATTTTTGATGTAATTTCAGCAGCACTTACAGGAGTGATGAAGAATAACGAAAAGGCTAGTAGAAGTCTTTTCATTTTTCTTGTGATGAACACTGCAAGTATTTAGCAGAGTGTCCCCATTTTGGGACTTGACGCTTTCGGCAAACCGTAGTATGATAAATAGGTAAACAAATGTTACGGATTTCTCATAATTCTTAACATTGTCGAACACCCGTTAACCGAGACCTATGGGTGTATAAATCACGTCTCTCATATCCCCGCTGAGGGTGCGGGGAGCATAGTAACTCCACCATTCCCCTGATGGTCTTACTAACTGTTTAAAAAAAAATGACTGCTTCAATCGCTCAACAACGACAATCGAATACTTGGGAACAATTCTGCAGCTGGATCACCAGCACCGATAACCGCCTTTATGTGGGTTGGTTCGGCGTTCTGATGATTCCTTGCCTGCTTGCTGCAACAATCTGCTTCATCGTGGCGTTCATCGCCGCTCCCCCTGTGGACATCGATGGTATCCGTGAACCCGTTGCTGGTTCACTCATGTACGGAAACAACATCATCTCTGGTGCTGTGATTCCTTCGTCCAATGCTATTGGACTGCACTTTTACCCCATCTGGGAAGCTGCTTCCCTAGATGAGTGGCTTTACAACGGTGGACCTTTCCAACTGGTAGTCTTCCACTTCCTCATCGGCATCTATGCTTATATGGGTCGTGAGTGGGAACTTTCCTACCGTCTTGGTATGCGTCCTTGGATTTGTGTTGCCTACAGCGCACCTGTTGCTGCTGCTTCTGCAGTGTTTCTTGTGTATCCTTTTGGTCAGGGTTCTTTCTCTGACGCGATGCCTCTGGGTATCTCTGGTACGTTCAACTATATGCTTGTGTTCCAGGCAGAGCACAACATCCTGATGCACCCCTTCCATATGCTTGGAGTTGCTGGTGTGTTCGGTGGTTCTCTGTTCAGTGCTATGCACGGTTCTCTGGTTACTTCTTCTCTGGTTCGTGAAACCACTGAGAACGAGTCCCAGAACTATGGTTACAAGTTCGGTCAAGAAGAAGAGACCTATAACATCGTTGCTGCACACGGTTATTTCGGACGCCTTATTTTCCAATATGCTTCCTTTAATAACTCCCGTTCGCTGCACTTCTTCCTTGCTGCGTGGCCTGTTGTAGGTATCTGGTTCACTGCTCTTGGTGTTAGCACTATGGCTTTCAACCTCAACGGCTTCAACTTCAACCAGTCAGTTATCGACTCACAAGGTCGTGTATTGAACACCTGGGCTGATGTTCTGAACCGTGCTGGTCTTGGCCTAGAGGTGATGCATGAGCGCAACGCCCATAACTTCCCTCTGGACTTGGCAGCTGCAGAAGCGACTCCAGTTGCTCTTACTGCTCCAAGTATTGGATGAGTTTAGATAAAATCTGAACATTATCACCTACTAATCCGAGAGCAGTGTTGCAATTATTACACAACACTCCTCGGATTTTTTCTGCAGTATGACAGTGGTCAATACATTTCTTTTCTGTAATGTCTCTGCCACATACTTGACAACTATCGTGCTTCATTAATTCTTGATACTCTGTCTCAGAAAGATTAAACTTTCTTCTCATGTATTCATGGGGTTTGTAATATTTTTTTCTTACTGATGTAGAACATTCTTTACATTTTGACTGGTGAGATATTTTTCCAGTTTTTAAAGTTCTCTTATGGAAATGATTAAAAGAAAGAGTTCTATTACATACACTGCAGAGTTTCATATTTGTAATGCGTATTTTCCATACATATTTAGGAGGATAAATGGTTTCATCTACACTTTCACAACCAATTCAACAAAGGGGGTGGTTTGATGTCCTGGATGACTGGGTTAAACGTGATCGCTTCATATTTGTGGGTTGGTCTGGACTATTACTTTTTCCCACTGCTTATCTTGCCCTTGGTGGCTGGCTTACTGGCACAACGTTTGTTACAAGCTGGTACACCCACGGGTTGGCGTCTAGTTATCTTGAAGGGGCTAATTTCCTTACGGCTGCTGTGTCAACGCCTGCAGATTCTATGGGTCATTCTCTTCTTCTACTTTGGGGTCCTGAGGCTCAAGGGGATTTCGTCAGGTGGTTCCAACTTGGGGGACTCTGGCCTTTTGTGGCACTCCATGGGGCTTTCAGCCTGATTGGATTCATGCTTCGCCAGTTTGAGATTGCCCGTCTAGTAGGTATTCGTCCGTACAATGCGATTGCTTTTTCAGGTCCTATCGCTGTATTTGTATCTGTGTTCCTGATGTATCCACTGGGTCAATCTAGTTGGTTCTTTGCTCCCTCTTTTGGTGTCGCAGCAATCTTCAGGTTCCTTCTGTTCCTTCAGGGTTTCCACAACTGGACCCTCAACCCCTTTCATATGATGGGAGTTGCTGGTATACTAGGAGGAGCACTGCTCTGTGCCATTCACGGAGCTACTGTAGAGAATACACTTTATGAAGATGGTGATGCTTCAAACACTTTCAAGGGTTTTGAACCTACACAGGAAGAAGAAACGTATTCAATGGTTACTGCAAACCGATTCTGGTCGCAGATTTTTGGAATTGCTTTTTCCAATAAGCGTTGGTTACATTTTTTCATGCTTTTTGTTCCCGTTATGGGTCTCTGGACTAGTTCTATTGGGATTATTGGTTTGGCTCTCAATCTTAGGGCCTATGATTTTGTAAGTCAGGAAATTCGTGCTGCTGAGGATCCGGAATTTGAGACCTTCTACACGAAAAATATACTGCTCAACGAGGGACTACGTGCTTGGATGGCTCCAGTAGATCAGATTCACGAGAATTTTGTCTTTCCAGATGAAGTTCTTCCTCGTGGAAATGCCCTCTAATATTATTTTTATATAAATAGTATTGCGAGAGGCAATGCTACTATGGTTTGGAACAAAGGATTAAAAAATGACCCCCGATTAAAAGGGGGTCGTCCAAAATCAAGTCTCTCATATGTCGGTAAGACTTATGGGAGACTTACTATTTTGGAACAATATAGTCACAAAAAAAGTATAAGATTTAAATGTCGTTGTGAGTGTGGAAATATTACTGATGTTCGCAAAGATAATTTAATAACAAAAGCAGATACTGTTTCTTGTGGGTGTAGATTGGAAGAACTTCACCAAGAAAGAAGAGAAAAAGGTATTGATGAAGTTTCTGCTATGTGGTCTAGGGCAAAATATAGAGCAAGACAAAAGGGAATGGAGTTTACAATAGAACAAAAAGATATTATAATCCCAGATGCTTGTCCTTTACTTGGAATACCATTAGTTTTTCATAGGGGTAAAGGAAGTCAGCAGGGAAACTCTCCATCGTTAGATCGCATTGATTCTTCCAAAGGATACATAAAAGGTAATGTATGGGTTATCAGTAATAGAGCAAACACCCTCAAGAACGATGCCTCCCTACACGAACTTGAACTCCTGGTAGAAAACTTAAAGAAACTATGATATCTTCCACTACACCTTATAAACTCGCAGAGATCATTCGGGACACTTGGCCCAACCTTTACAGAAAACCCCAAGTGCCCTATAATAAAGAAAAAGAACAGGATGATGAACAAGTACAACAGTGAAGACTATTTCACAGTAAGAGAAAGAAGGACTCATAAAAAAATTTGTGATTGTGGTAATCTTGAAGATGCAAAAATGGTGATGAGTCTGGACATACCAAATCGTGAAGTTGTAAAAAACAAATCACTGATGAGTCCAGTGATTGATGTTGAGATACCCAAGGCACTACCAACAAATGAGATTGTGGTGAACATGGATGGTGGAGTTGGTGGTTCTTGGGAAGTCCGTGAACCAGAAAAACTTCCTCAAATCAAACTTCCAGAAGGACAAGGAATTCCAGTTAACGCTAAATAAATTTCAGGTTTATAAAAGATATGAAATTCACAATTTATTCAAAAGACGGTTGCCCATATTGCACTAAAGTGGAACAGGTGCTACAATTAGCAGAGTTGCAGCATGTTGTCTACAAATTGAATACAGATTTTACTCGTGAAGAGTTTTACGCAGAATTTGGAGAGGGTTCCACTTTCCCTCAAGTTATTGTTGATGATAAACATATTGGTGGATGCACTGATACTGTTCAATACCTAAGGGAGCAAAATCTAGTTTAATGGAAAGCAATTTTCACGAAGTTTATGGTGATGTTGAGAAAGCAATCGACTATGCTTTCAAAGGACAATTTGTTTTAAAGTTCTATGATTACTTAAAAATTCGTGGAACAAGACGCCATGAAGTTGAAGAGTTTATTGAAAGTGCCACAGCGAACGAAATTAGCAGTCTTGTAATGGACCTTGATGATTATCTTGAGGGTGGTGCAGATGAGATTCACAAACAACTTCGTGAGGGATATGGTTATCTACCAAAACCCGAAGCAAGAAAAATTAGAAACTATTTGTACAGCATCCTAGAAGATGCCTGGAAATACAGTCATGATAGACGACCAGGAAGACGCAAGAAGCAAACTAAATAAGTCAGAACCCCAGATTAATCGGGGTGTTGAATTATTACTACGCAATAGGAGAAGAAGATCAGAAAAACCAAAGACTTTTCAAGTGAAGTTTGGTAAGATGATCTCTCTGTTCCGCCGAGAGTTTCACTTCTTTATAGAATTTCATTTTGATATTAGGAAAAAATAAACTCTCTGGAGAAGGAAAATGTTAGCAGTAACACTCACCATCGGCACTCTAGTTTCTATAATGTTCTTTTTTGTTGGTGGAGTAATAGGATGGATGGCAAAGGAACATTTTTATCAAACTTCGCCAGTCTATACACACCCAGAGATGTTTGACTCAAATGGGAATGTAATACCAGACGAAATTTTAGCAGTACGATTTGAAAATGACTATGACGACTACGAAGACGAGGAAGAAGACTGAAGAACCAATCCCATCTCTTCCCACAAATCCATTTGTTTTTGAAGTTCTAGAACTTGTATCAAAACAAAGAAGTAACGAAAAGAAAGTAGAGGTTCTCAAAACCTACGAACATCCCTCTATTAAGTCTGTTTTGATTTGGAATTTTGACGAGACTGTGGTCTCTCTTCTTCCAGAGGGTCCAGTTCCTTATGGTGATGTAAAAGATCAAAACGTTTATTCTGGAAATCTTTCTGATAATCTTTCCAGAGAAGCCGCAGGTGGAGAAGCTGCAACTACTCAAGATCTTCAAGGTCTTGGAAAAACCTCTCTTCGCAGGGAGTATCAAAATCTTTATCATTATGTAAAAGGTGGTAATAATTCTCTGACTACAATTCGCAGAGAAATGATGTTTATCAATCTTCTTGAAGGTCTGCATCCTAGAGAAGCAGAACTGTTATGTCTTGTAAAGGATAAGAAGTTGCAAACTAAATACAAAATCACTCATGAGAATGTGAAAGAGGCATTCCCCGATATTCAATGGGGTGGTCGTTCATGACAGTTGCAGTTAGTACGGAGAAGCGTATGGCAGATAATGGAAGAGAAGACAGAAGTGTTCTGCCTAGCAACTATGGATGTGAGATTCTTCTAGAAAAAACAACGGTTGAAACCGCAAAGGATTCTTCTTTTCCAAATGATGCTTATTTAATTTGGTATAACCTTGATGGAAAAGATTATATTGATCTTGTGAGGGGAACCAGAGTACGTATTTTTGATATGTACTATGATAAGTATGGTCCAGGATCAGTTCAAAAAATTGATTTTGGATATGGAAGAACTAACCCAAAACTTTGGGGATACAAACAACCAGAGAAAAAGAAAAGAAAATGAGTGAAGGTTTTAGTGAAGAAAAAATTGAAGTTGCAATTTACAAAGACGAAGTAAAAAAACTTCTTAAAAAATATAAAAAAGTAAAAAAATATCAGAGGTCTTCAATTTTTGAAGTTAAGACGATGGATGGAACTGAAACGTATGTGAGTCAATTGATTAAAGAAGCAGAAGAGAATGGGGAAACATTATCTACTTAATCTATATGGATGTTCGTTTGTCCTTTTGGATGACGAATGTTGTCTTATAGACTTGTTAGAAAATGCAGCAGCAGCAAGTGGTGCTACAGTAGTCCAAACGATTTCAAAAAAGTTTGAACCACAAGGAGTTACTGTTATTTGTTTATTGTCTGAAAGTCATATTAGTATTCACACTTGGCCTGAAGAGGGTAAGGCAGCAGTAGATGTTTATACTTGTGGAGACTGTAATCCCAAGATTGGATGTGATATAATTATTCAACAACTCTATGCAACTAATCATACACTCAGTTATATAGAACGGTAACAAAAGTTACAAAAAAAATCTTATAAATCTTAATACGTTGATCACAAAAGTGACGGAAGTACCAAATGGGAAGCAACGCACCAATACCCACAAAGTAAAGGAGCAAACCAATGGCACTCATTCTTATTCAACAAAAACTTCTAAAAGAAAAACGTCTTCGTGAAGCACAATTGTTTATGGCATCAAGACTTGCTTGATATGTTGGGAGGTTGACACCTCCCTTTTTTTTAACTATAATTACTTGGTCAGAGTTATAAAAATGGATAAAGAAAAACTTAAACTGATTGTCCATAATCTAGAGTTGCTAGTTGACTCTTTGAAGTCCGAAGTTTATTCCGATGTGGACGCATATAAAGCATCTTATGAAGAAGTAGCACCTTACATTACTGATTACGACGAAGTATTTTATGATGGAGACGATGATGGATATCCCGACTGAGTTTGAGTTTATGAAGCCAGAAGTTAAACTCATTAGCGTTACACCCGATGCGGAAAAGCATATGGCATATTGTGCTCGGGTGAGTAATCCTGCTAATCAAGAAAACGAAAAGTTCTCTGGACTACTCAAATATTGTATTCAACATCAACACTGGAGCATCTTCGAACAAGCGACGATGACAGTGGAGATCAATACGACTCGTGGTATCGCAGCTCAGATTTTGCGTCACCGTAGTTTCACATATCAAGAATTTTCACAACGGTATGCTGATGCAAGTCTTCTAGGTAAGTTTATTCCTCTTCCTGAGTTGCGTCGTCAGGATACAAAGAATCGTCAGAATAGTATTGATGATATTCCTGATTATTTAAAATTGGTATTGGGTGAGGATATTCGTGTTCATTTTGAGCACTCCCTACGCATCTACAATCGCCTTCTGGAGGCAGGAGTGGCAAAAGAGTGTGCAAGGTTCGTACTGCCCTTAGCGACGCCTACACGCCTCTATATGACGGGTTCTGTGCGTTCTTGGATTCACTATATTGATCTTCGCTCTGCACACGGCACACAAAAGGAACATATGGAGATTGCAGAACTGATTCGCTGCATTTTTACCTGCCAGTTTCCTGCTGTGTCTGAAGCACTTGGTTGGAAACGTGATGGATGTTTTGAGTGTGTGGATGCACCGTCTATTACTATTGAATAAATATTCTTACAAATTTATGTAACTTATGGCGACGTATCCTGTTATTAATAAAGAAACTGGTGAACAGAAAGAAGTGACGATGAGTGTTCACGACTGGGACCAGTGGAAAAAAGACAATCCTGATTGGGATAGGGATTGGTCAGACCCATCAACTTGCCCATCATCAGGAGAAGTTGGTGAGATCTATGACAGACTTAAAAAGTCTCATCCTGGATGGAATGATGTTCTTCACAAAGCATCAAAAGCTCCTGGATCCAAAGTAAAACCAATCTGATTACCTCTATGCCTGCTAAGAAAAATACCCCGAAGTCACCAGTGCCATTTGGTATGAGCAATAGACAAATGAAACGTAAAAAACCAATCAGTTCAGAATTGATGAGAGCAATTGAACCTCTCACTGACAATCAAAAAGAACTTTATCGTTGCTATAAGAACGATCAAAATATTGTTGCTTATGGATGTGCGGGTACAGGTAAAACATTTATCACTCTCTATAATGCTCTTAGAGATGTGTTGGATGAAAGGTCTCCTTACGAAAAAATTTACATTGTAAGGTCTCTTGTTGCTACTCGTGAAATTGGTTTTCTTCCTGGAGACCACGAAGATAAATCTTCGCTTTATCAGATTCCTTATAAGAATATGGTGAAGTATATGTTTGAGTTGCCAACTGAAGCTGATTTTGAAATGCTTTATGGTAATCTCAAAACTCAAGGTACGATTAGTTTTTGGTCCACTTCTTTTATTCGTGGTACTACTCTTGATAATGCAATCATCATTGTCGATGAATTCCAAAACTTGAACTATCACGAACTTGATAGTATAATTACTCGTGTAGGTGAGAATAGTAAGATTATGTTCTGTGGTGATGCCACTCAATCTGATCTTGTTAAATCTAATGAAAAAAATGGCATCGTTGACTTTATGAAAATTCTTCGTATTATGCCTTCAATTGATATTATTGAATTTGGAGTTGATGACATTGTTCGCTCTGGATTTGTGAAAGAATACATCCTTGCGAAAATGGAAATTGGTCTATGAGTTTTATTCATTGTAATTACCTAGGTGAACTTGAACTAGAAAAGAAAGAACAGAATGGCATCCGTCTCTACAATCTTCCGAATGGAGACTGGGTGCCTTCTATTACCTCTGTAACTTCATTCTACAATCGCCAAATCTTTGTGAAGTGGCGTGAGCGTGTTGGACTTGAAGAAGCAAATCGTATTACCAAAAAAGCAACCGCAAGAGGTACTGACTTTCACCAAGTTTGTCAAGACTATCTTGAGAACAAAGAACTTAACTGGGATGATTATCAACCCCTCACAAAGTTTATGTTCTATCACGCAAAGCCTTATCTTGATAAGATAAATAACATACACGCAATTGAACGCACACTCTACTCAGAGTATCTTGGACTAGCAGGAAGAGTAGATTGTATCGCTGAATATGATGGCGAACTAGCGGTGATTGACTTCAAGACTTCAGAAAAAATTAAACCAGAAGAGTGGATTGAAAACTACTTTGTTCAAGAAACATTTTATGCTGCTGCATACTACGAATTAACCGACATTGTTCCCGTAAAACTTATTACCATTATGGTAACTCCTGGTGGTGAAGTCAAAATATTTGACAAAAGAAACAAAGGGGATTATATTAAGTTATTAGTTCGGTATATCAAAGAATTTGTACGTCACAATACTAGGCAAGATGGAGAATGAATTAGAGAAGGTTCTAGAGAGCAAATTCTTTTGCCCATCAAGATTCGCACAAGAAATTGAAAAGTTAGTTCAGACAAATCCTGATATGAACTATATTGATGCAATCATTTATTTCTGTGAGCAAAATAATATTGATGTGGAATCTGTTCCGAAACTGATTTCAAAACCATTGAAAGAGAAAATTAAGTATGAAGCAATGGAACTTAATTTTCTAAAGAAAACTTCCCGTGCTAAATTAATTTTTTGAATGATGCCTTATGATGCCTATAAGTGTTATCTGTCTTTAAAGAATCACTTTACCAAAGACAGTTATGACTATCACAAATACTGTGGTAAAAGTCGTGCAACAGTTCAATCATTCTATAAGCGTAAAGATAGAATGTGGTTTGAGAAAGTTGCGCGGCAAAAGTCAGATCAAGAAGTTGTAGAATTTTTTGTTGCCAACTTTGTCTCTTGTCCTGATCCAGAAACACTCTGGATTGGTGAGATGATAAAAGAGGGTGAAGGAAGATACCAACAGTGGCAAAAGAAAATCCAATCACTTTCTTATGTCTTCAAAGAAGAAACGCAACAACTCTTTGAAGAACATAAGTTTGAAGACGTATTCAATTGTTCCAAAGGACACCCACCCGTTCTTAAAAAATTCCTGAGCGGGAAAATCTCCCTTGAAACTCTGGTTATATACGATAGAATATTCCTGTTCGGGAATAAGTTTGATAAGAAACTCAAGGACCCAGTGTGGGAAACCGTAAGTCGTAAAATTAAAAAGTATAACCCGTTTCTAAATATTGATGTATTCCGTTATCGTAAAATTTTGAAGGAAGTTATTTTGGGAGATGTATGAGTTTTTTTGATTCCGAATTTGTTCGTGCAGAGATGACTGAAATCTCTGAACTCCAAGAAGAAATTTATGGAAGTGTTTTTAAGTTTCCTTCAATGACGAAGGAGGATAAACTTCGCCATGTAAATCTTCTTGAAACACTACTGAATAAGCAACAGGTTTTGTATACTCGCATGAGTCTGTCTGATGATCCTGAAGCACAAGAAATGAAAGAACGTATTTCAGATTCCGCTAGAATGATGGGACTTCCTCCTGGTGTTGATATGAATATTATTTTTTCTAACATGACTAAAATGCTAGAAGTGATGAAAGCACAGATTGACAAAACAGGTTCCGACCTGTAGAATAACGAAGTACACAAAAGCCAAATCCGTACACAATCCGAGGTAATCTAATGTCTTTTTCTGACCTTAAAAAACAATCTTCTCTTGGTTCTCTGACCCAGAAACTAGTCAAAGAAGTAGAGAAGATGAGCACAACTTCTGGTGGCGCAGATGAGCGTCTCTGGAAACCCGAAATGGATAAGACTGGCAATGGTTTCGCAGTCATCCGTTTCCTCCCTGCGCCCGAAGGTGAAGATCTTCCCTGGGCAAAAATGTATTCCCACGCCTTCCAAGGTCCTGGTGGTTGGTACATTGAAAATTCTCTGACTACCATTGGTCAGAAGGATCCTCTTGGTGAACACAACCGAGAACTGTGGAATAGTGGAACTGAAGCAAACAAAGAAACTGTTCGTAAGCAGAAGCGTAAACTGTCTTACTACAGCAACATCTATGTTGTAAAAGATCCTGCAAATCCCTCTAACGAAGGTAAAGTCTTCCTGTTCAAGTATGGCAAGAAGATTTTTGATAAGATTATGGAAGCAATGCAACCTGAGTTTGAGGATGAAACTCCTATCAATCCCTTTGACTTCTGGCAAGGCGCGAACTTCAAACTGAAGATCGTGAAGAAGGATGGTTACTGGAACTATGATAAGTCTGAGTTTGGTTCCGCTGAACCTCTGCTGGATGACGATGATGCTCTGGAAGCACTGTGGAAGAAAGAGTATTCTTTGACTGCTATTACTGCTCCCGACCAGTTCAAGTCTTATGAAGAACTTGAGAAGCGTCTGCAGTATGTCCTTGGGCAGAAAGGCACTCCTCGTATGTCTTCTGTTGAGGAAGAGACTGAGTATGACAACTACACTGAAAGCAAAGAAAGTGCCGTTGTAAAGGAACTGGAAGAGTCTTATGCTCGTTCTAAGTCTCCTTCACTTCCTGTAGTAACCAAGGAAACTGATGAAGACGAAGATGATGCTCTTGCTTATTTCCAGCGTCTCGCTGAAGATTGATCAAGAGTAAAGTCTAATATTGTCTCCTCTCTTAAGGTCCTCACTAACATATTGTGAGGACCCTTTTTTATAGGGCATAATATCTCCCATATCATCAAGAACTACATTTAGATATCTGTTCTTGAGTACAAAAATATTTCTCTTATCATTTTCTTTTTTTTCCTCATACTCATAGTTTGTGACTGGCGTTGCAATATTTCCACTATCTACTTGTTTATCTGCAAAGTAATCATAAAAACTCACCGAGTATGATGAAGGAACCTCAAGACCTGCAGGGACAATAACAACTCCTTGACTATTTTTTACTTCTCTTGTTTCGTAATGATGAACTCCACCATATAAAATATCATAAGTTTTATATTTTGATAAAAGGTATTCATCAAATGCCGCTTGAGTCATTGGCCATTCGGTTTGAATATTAATAATGTTATTGCAAAGAAGCACTAACCAATCTAATGTTGAGTCTTGATAGACTTCAAATGCCACATTATCGGGACGGTCGTCACCATTAATTTTATACTTTGTGAAGAACGCTAAATCTTGAAAAATGTCTTCCCTAAGTTTTCCTTTTTTGAATAGGTTTTTTACAGGAGCATAGTCAGATATTTTAGCATCAGGTAGTCTGCTGACGTAATCAAAATTAGGAATTTGGCGGAAGTAACTTGGCATTTTAGTAACCTATTTTGGTATCTTCATTATCATCAAGAGTAGTGTAATCATCATTGAAGACTGGTTCAAGTTCTTGGAATTGCATTGTAATTCCATAAGAAACCATCGCGCCATCATAAAAAGTTGCGTATTGTCCTTCTGGAGTATAATCAACAGAGAACGATGTGAGGGCACATTCTTTAAATTGATTTAAAAAATTATGTTCTTTATTTACGTGACGATATTGTAACTGAAATGTGTGAGGCGTTTTTAAAAATAATTGTGATTCTGTTCTAATTGGAGACATTCCTTGTTTGAAAAAGCGAATAATTTTTCTTATTTCTGCTGCTTCTGGAGCACTGCGGGCAGATAATTTAAAACTAAATGTAAATGGTCTTAAAGTTGGACCAGTAAATAAAAGTTCCATATTTGGATTTACAACTAGTCCAGTGGTTCTTGCTAGAAGACCACCAACTCCAAGAGCAGATTGGGCAAACGCATTTTTTACAAGTGTTCTTACATCACCGCTGTTTGCTGCTATATCCTCTGCAAGTTTTGAAGCTTTATCAGCACCAGCCGAACCTCCCTGATCAATTGTAGTTAGTGCAACATTTGCTACCGACGCTTCAAGTGCATTCATACTACCGCCATCACTCCAACTTACCGCATTCGTATCTGATATTCCTGCTGGTATTGGTAGAACAACAGTTCCTATTATTTGTTTATCGCCAATCACTTCTCCACTTTTGATATTAGATGCAACTCTACTTCTTTCCCCAAATCCAAATGTTTTAGTATTAAATGGTTTGGGGCGATACTTAACCATTTGGAATTTTATAGTATCCTGATCCTCATATCTTAATTTGATTGGATACACTAAAGGACGAGTTCCAGATGCTCCTGGAAAATTATTTCTTGTTTTTGTATTTTCTTTAGCAGTTGTTGATGCTAATAATTGTTTTCCAGTTACACCTGTCTCTGAACCTTTATTTTTAGCAGCGTCCGATAAAACTTTTATTTGTTCTGGGTTTAATTTTGCTTTAGTTGCTGCAGTCACAACTGAACCCTGAGTTGCTTGATTCAATACTCCATTAGGAGTTTGTAGAGACTTTATGGCAGCTGCTCCTAATATAGGAGTATCGCTATTAGCTGCATTAATAAGTTTCCAACTACCAGCTTTTCCACCCTCGGTTGAAGTTGCTACCGCTTGAAATACTCCAACTGGACTTGGAGTTACTTGATATTGAAGTATTGTTTTTTTGGTTCCTTCTATAATTTTACCATTCGCATCTTTTTCAAACGTAGTCATCGTTTTGAAATTGAGCGGTCTCGTTAATCCTGGAAGTTGGTCTGATTTAATTTGAAAAGGATCACTTGTTAAGGTTTGTGTTGCCATCAGAACTCCTCCTCAATCACAAGAGGATTAATCATCTCAATTTTTTGTAGAGTATGAGACATTTATAAGGAGTTTTTATTTATTTAGACGGAATTTTGCATATTGTAGAGATAAAAGTTCGTCAAGTTCTTCATACTTAACAACGTGAAGTTGTCCTGCTAATTCCTGCCAAGTGTAATTTCTTGATTCTCTCCAGTGGAAATTGATTGCTTTAAATCCCCATTTATAAATTTCAGTGCAAGCAATTAATGGGTGTTGATCATATTCAATATCAGGAGTCTTTGGATTATAAACAAAGGTGTAAAACTTTCCAACCTCAGGAATCCAAACCTTTTCGGTAAAGATGTCCATAATCAATATCATTATGTCTTCTGGATCTTTGATGTCAAGTCTACCTACTGCTTCACGAAGTCTTCTAACTCTTGCTGTTGAACCAACATATTGTCCGAATCCTTCTGCCATTATTTGATACCTAACTCTTCTTCGGTAATGACTTTAAACTCTAGTAATCTATCAGCGCAAAATTCTTTTGCCGCTTTCCATTTTGCTTGATTCACTGCATAGGTTGTGCATTCATAAATGTATGATTTGGTTGTTCTACTCTTTTTTTGTGGAGGGACAGTTTGCTTCTTTGGTTTTACTTCAATCACATAAGTTTTGATTTGACCAGTGCTTTCTCTGACTTTAATAATGAAGTCTGGAAAATATCTATGCACACGATTATCAACTGGCGAAAGATAGGGAATCCAAAACTCTTCACTTCCCCACTCTAAAATACTTTCATTTAAATCACACCAATGACAGAAGCGTCTTTCCCAACTGCTTCTACAAATGATATTATTTGGATCTCCCTTATATTTTTTTGGATACGATGGTTTGTATTTACTTTTAATACTTTCTGCCATACATAATATATAAGGTCAAAAAGTATTTATAGATGCCTAGTAACAAAACGGTTTCGCAAATTCAGGCAGCACTATTACATCCAGCTACAACATCTCATTTTGAAATAGAAATTCCAAGACCAATAAGTTTAAATGATAAATTTTTAAGTGATAATGGTCTCAACTTTTCAACTGTCAATGAAGGAAGATTGAAATTGTTGTGTTGTGAGGCATCTTTGCCTGGTTCTAATTTAGCAACTTTAGAACTTACCAATGATTATACTGGAGTTACTGAAAGACATGCTTATCGTAGAGTTTATGATGATAGAATTGATTTTACTTTTTATGTTGATGCTGAATATAATTTACCAATACGATTTTTTGAAGTTTGGATGAAATATATCACTCAAGAAAGTGTAGCGGAAAGAAATGGGTCTTCTTCAAGAAATGCAAATTATTTTTATAGATTTAATTATCCAGACAACTACACAGTTGATCAGGGATTAAAAATTCATAAATTTGAAAGAAGTAGTTTGGGAGGTGGATCTAAAGGAGTTAAAGCTAGCATTCTGACTTATGAATTCATAAGAGCTTTTCCAATTAGCATATCTTCGATGCCCGTTTCATATGATTCTTCTTCTTTATTAAAGTGTACTGTAAGTATGAGTTACATCAGATATATCGTCGAAAGACTGACAGATCCTCCTGCGGAACAGGGACAGAATGGAACTCCTTCCACTCCTTTGGAACAAGCAGCGTGGAATAATACTCCTGATTATTTCCTGAATCCGCAGTTTGGGGTGGAAGGTCCTCAAGGAACTCCAACCCCAAATGACTTTCTTAATATTGGCAATCCCACTCTTGATCAATTTGGAGTCAGAGATCAGTTTGGCAGAGGTGCCGCTGGAACTGTCGGAGCAAATATTTTGGCATAAAAAAAGGATCTCAGTGACCCTTAATGTTCAAATGATCGCAAAATAGTTTTTCAAAAGTATTTGATGCGGAAACAGAAGTTGCGTTGTTTGCACCTGCTGCTTTAAGAAATTTTTTTTGAAAATCAATATTGCCACAAGCAAAAGTTGCTGCAGTAATAATCCTATTTGCGTTTGGAGTATCAATCAAAGAACTAAATTTAGTTCCTGCTTGGGAATCAATGAGTTTAATAAATTGTATTTGCCCAGGAGTGAGTGGGATATCATCATAGTTTGATGCTATAGCGGGAACAGTAACTGCTGTTCCTAATACTCCAAGAATACTTAAAAAAATATGTTTGTGGTTCATGCTTTTTCTTCTTTTTTAGAACTAGACAACCCTTTAACAGCAGAGATTACGAGCATATTTGAGAGAAGATACCATACTCCATCAAATCCCACATTAATGCGATGTCGCATTTCTGCGTGTTGTGCTCCAACTGCAACTGCTTGTTCCAATGCAAAATAATCCTTAAGAGACCAAACTCCAAAATAGGCAGAAAATGCCAGACCTTGCACCAAAACAAGACTATAAAAAAGTTTTTTCATTAGAGGGGTGTTTGTTACTTTATTAGTATAGGGCATTTTTTTCTTCTGGTCCACTGCATGTGGACACTTTTCTTCGTGTCCACCCTCTATAAATAATTACACTGAGACACTCTATAGGACATTATGCCTTTACCTAAGATTGCTACGCCAACGTATGAACTTGAATTGCCATCAACAGGAGAGACAATTCAATATAGACCTTTTCTAGTTAAGGAAGAAAAACTGCTTGTAATTGCTTTAGAGAGTGAAGATACAAAGCAAATTACGACAGCAATTAAGACCGTCATCAAGAATTGTATTCTTACTAAAAATGTAAAAGTAGAATCATTACCTACTTTTGATATTGAATATTTGTTTTTAAATATTCGTGGTAAGTCTGTTGGGGAGGAGATAGAAGTTAATATCATTTGTCCTGATGACAGTGAAACACAAGTTTCTGTAAAAATTAATCTTGATGATATTGAAGTTCAAAAAAACGAAGAACATTCAAATAAAATCAAACTTGACAATTCAATTATGATGGAAATGAAATACCCTTCATTAGATCAGTTCATTAAAAATAACTTTGATTTTAATGATAAAAATGCAATGGACCAATCATTTGAACTGATTGGATCTTGTATTGATAAAATTTTCACTGAAGATGAAGTTTGGTCTACTGCTGATGTAACAAAGAAAGAACTCATAGAGTTTTTAGAATCAATGAATTCATCACAGTTCAAGGATATTGAAAGATTCTTTGAGACGATGCCCAAACTTTCTCATAAAGTAAAGGTGACTAATCCAAAAACTGAAGTTGAAAGTGAAGTCGTTATTGAAGGGTTAGCATCTTTTTTCGCATAGCAATGGTCCATATGGACCTTGAGAATTATTTCCGTCTTAACTTTTCTTTGATGCAATACCATAAATATTCTTTATGGGAGATTGAAAATATGATTCCTTGGGAAAGGGATGTATATGTCGCATTATTACAACAACATCTTGAAGAAGAAGAGTCAAAACAAAGACAGCAGATGAGCAATGCCCAATTCTAAGGACTTAAAAGACCTAGATTCACAACTTAAAAAAACGGTAATCTCTGCTGAAAGTTTTAAGAGATCCAGTTCATTTGATTCGTCTAAAAGTATTACAAACGTTCATAAGACTATATCTAATCTTGCTGGACACGTTAGAAAAGTTGTCATAAGAGTTGGTAATTTAGAAAAGACAGTTGAGAATAATTCAAAGAAGATCACAAGTCTTAAAAATATATCGGCACTTCAAGGACCACAAATCAGAGGAACAAATATTGGTGCAAAACTTCCTGGTGGGTCAGTTCAAAGTGTAGATAAAAATATTGCTGCGATTACTGAGTCCGTAAGTTCAATCGCAGAAATATTGGCAGGAAGAAAAAAACTTGCTGATGATACTGTTGCTTTTGATAGAAAAAAATCAGAGCAAGAGAAAAGAGAACTAGCAGAAAGTAAGTTAGAGAAAAGATTTGATGGATTAAAAAGAGCAGCAGAGAAAATTCTTTCACCAGTTAAGAGTATCTTAGATAAGATAATTAACTTCTTGGTGACTGTTTTACTTGGAAGAGTCGTCTATAAGTTAATTGACTGGTGGGGTGATCCTAAAAACGCAGGTAAAGTTAAATCTATTATTAGATTTTTAACCGATTGGGGTCCTGCTTTACTTGGTGGGTTTATTTTATTCGGAACTAGATTTGGAAAAGGTGTAAGAATTTTAACAAGAATTGCACTATCTGGTATTGCAAAACTTGCTAAGGCAATTCCTTCTCTTCTAAGATTTGCTAGGGGAAATCCAAGAACTGCACTTGCACTTGCTGCTGGAACTTATGCTGCTACACAACTAGCAGGAAGAGCGTTCAGTGGTGGAGACGAAAAACCACAAGGTCTTGTTGGTGGTGGATATGTAATCCCAAGATTTTCTGGTGGTGGATTAAATTTTGGTAGTTTGTTTAGTGGAATAGGAAACTTCTTTAGTGGTCTTGTAAGCGGACAAAAAGGAACAGATAAAATTCCTGCAATGCTTACTGATGGTGAATTTGTAATGTCTGCAGGAGCAGTTCAGAAGTATGGTGTAGATACACTGGAAGCAATGAACGCTGCTGGTGGTGGGACAAATAAACCTAAGATGATGAGCGGCACTGTATATGCTGCAGGTGGTGGTCCCATAGGAAGAAGTTTTGGCAACCGTAGTGGTAATAATGATATTCAAAATATAAAAGATTTTATTAAATATAAAATTGGTTATGATGTAGATAAACCTTCTACTTGGGGAACATCTTTTCAATCTGCTTTTAGTGCAGGATCAAGACCAAGAAGCAATCAATCTGGATCTGGTATTAATATTGGATCTCTGACTAGAGGTGTTTTAAATCAGGGACAGGGTTTGATGAGTCAAGCGGCTCCCACAATTCGCAGTGGAATGAGTCAAGCGCAGGGACTTCTAAATCAAGCACCCCAGTTGCTTTCTCAAGTTAATCCTTTAGCACCGATAGGAAAATTTCTCAGCACAACTGATTTGCCTTTTGAAAAACAAGCTTTAAATTATGAAAGGAATTTGAATCTAAAACCTGGAGAGGGACTGACATCAGAGAATAAAAAAAGAGATGAAGATTTAAAAAGACGTATAACAAAAATGTATGATCCCGACAAAGATACGGGAATACAAGGTGCTTTTAAAAAAACATATAAAGAGATTGTAAATAAAGGACTTGTTCCAGAAGCAGTATATTCTCCTTTAACAGCACTATTAAAAACAGAACAAAGTGATAAATTAGTATCAAAACTTACTAACGGAAAAATAAAACATTTGAGCGCAGCTATTACTGGTCTGCAGTATGTTATGAAAGGATTTATGGGCCCTTTGGGGAGACCATTTCAAATTGATACTCAAGGTCTAGGAAGATATCAGAGATCTTTGATGCTAGAAGCACAAAGACAAGGGCATGGAGCTGTAGGAGCAAGAGCATTCGGGCAAGAAAAATATGATAAAATGCAAGAACAATCTATGGGAAGTAAAATGTTTGCGAAACTTGCAAACTATGCCCTGGGACAAAATATATTTACTGTAGATAAAAGAGGAAGAGCAACAACAACCGATACTTGGGATTCATCTACTCAAGATTTAAAAGGTTATGTAAAAGATACGAAGAGTGGTTTAAAGAGTTTTGGTGATTTTCTTCAGGGGAAAAATCCACAGGGTTATAAAGGATTGGGTGAGGCTGCTTTTAAAGGTGGTTCTGGACTTTTGAGAATGATGCAAAATACTCCTTGGGCAAATTTACATCCTGGTGGTGTTGAAGTTGATTTGGGTGGAGGATTTAAACCAACAGACTCAAGAGGAAATGTCTTAAGTTCTCAACAAATTAGACAAGCAAATAGGACTAGATCAAATGTAAGACCTGTTAAACCCCCATCAAAACCGGCAGTTATATACAAGTATTCGCAACCTACAAATAAAAATCAAATGTCCCCCATTTATAAAACTGCTTCTCCCAAAGTTCCAAGTTTTAGTGCAACTACTAGAGGGTCTAGTGCTAAGGCAAATACGCTAGGTATTCCAAATCAGGCTTCTTACAGGTAATAAAAGATGGCAGTCAATCCCCAAAAGTTTTTACCATCAAAAGAGACCACAAAGGAGACTATTAATATTAAAAAATCTTCTATCGTTCTCTCACAAAACTCTGTAAAAAATATTGCTACAATTAAAGTAAAGGTTATTCAAATTGAAAGCATCTTAAAAGGAACTCTTGCATTAGAAAAGAAAGCATTAGACCAAAAGAAAAGAAAAGAAAGTGCTGGAAGAAGAGAGAAACAAGAAGAAAAATTAGAAACAAAAACGAATATGGGAATGGGAGGAATTAAAATGCCTCAACGCCCAAAACTTGGCATCTTTGATTGGATTAAAAACTTTATTGGTAATGTTATTCTTGGTTATTTTGCTGTAAGACTAGTTGATCATCTTCCCAAGATAATGCCAATTGTTAAACTGTTGGGTAAAGCAGGTGATTTGATTGTAGATTTTGGGGGAAAACTTTTAAATGGACTCGCAACATTTATTGACTGGGGATATAAAGCAGTTGATTTTAGTCGTGGTTTGATTGGCAAAACATTTGGTGATGATGCGCTGAAGAACTTTGATAAACTTACTAGTGAGTTTGAGAAGTTTATGAACCTTGCCATCATTGTGGGTATGGCAAGTGCCGACTTTGGAATGGATAGAATGAGGAGACCTGGACCCACAGGACCCACAAGAGGTGGAACTAGAACAAGGACCGGTGGTGCTCCAATGGAAGGTCCTGATATTAGAAATCCGCTCAGACGAAGACCAACAATAACTCAGGGTAGAGGTGGTACACGGTTAGCATCTAAATTCGGTCCTAAAATTCTCAAAGCGGTTCCATTTTTAGGCGCTGGACTTGCTATCACTGAAGGAATAATGAGAATTCGTGAGGGTGATATTGTTGGCGGATTACTTGCTTTTGGAACTGCTATTCCTGGTTTTGGTTGGGGATTTTTAGCACTTGACATTGCTCGTGAGTTTATGGGTGGACAAGAATTTGATAAAAAAGTTGGAAGAGCATTGAGTGGAAAACCAGGTCTAACTAATAAACAAGTTCAAAAAAGAACGCCACATTTTTTTGGACCTGATCCAATTGTTGGTGCTGCTGGCGGAGGTCCAACAAGAGGTGGAAAATCTAAAGGAGCAGTAAAGAGAACTATTGGTAAAACTAAAAAGGCAAAATACAAGAGAGTAATCCCACAAAAACCAGGAAAGGTTGAAATAACTTCTCCTGGTGCTGATGTTGGTGGTGAAGATAAAATATTTGGAATATTCCCAAACCCTCTTAAGGGAGCTCAAAAAGTTATTGACGCAATGAATCCCTTTAATACACTTAAAAAATCTGGAGAGGAACTTGGGAAGACGGATTACTTTGGACCTATTCTTGCAATCACATCAAAATTACTTGCAGGCCAGAAACCAAGTCAACAAGACTATAGAAACGTTGGTCTTGGAATTAATATGTTGATTGCAAAAGGCATTCAAGACAAACAACTTAAAGGTGGAGTTGTCGCTGCTTTTGCTGAAGGTGGTATGGTTGATCCTGATGTTCTATCAGCAGCAGAAACTGGTGGAGACATTAGTAATTGGGTAGCAAAAACTTTCCAAGGTGAGATTGAAAGTAATGCCCAAAGAACATTGAGATTGATTAAAGAAAACGCTGAAAAGAAAAAAGATGAACCATCAAAGGAACCACCATCTCCAGATATCGATTTAGATGGTGCTGGGACAACTGGTGGGGGAACTGCAGATACTTCTTTAAATCCTTATAGAAGAGCATTTTTAGATACTCTTGCTTTTGCGGAGGGAACTGCAAATTATCCTAATACTGGATACAATACAATTTTTAGTGGTAAACAATTTAGTGGATACAAAGACCACCCAAGAAGACTTATAACCAGTGGCGGTTATAGTTCTGATGCTGCAGGAAGATATCAGTTTCTTAGTACGACTTGGGATGGTTTAGGTCTACCTGATTTCAGTCCAGCAAATCAAGATAAAGGAGCTCTCAAATTACTTGCCCCCCACGTCCTTGCCGCTATTGATAAGGGAGACTTTGCGACAGCATTTCACGGGGCAAGAAAAACTTGGGCGTCTCTTCCTGGAGCAGGTTACGGTCAACCAGAAAAGAAAATGAAAACACTTGTTGGTTATGCAAATAATAGATTGGCAAAATATCAAAAGGGGGAAATAGGAAAACCAATTACTTCTATTCCAGACCTTGGTAGTGCTCAACCAACAGGTGCTAATGGTAGATTAAGTCCCGGTCAACTTACAACAGTTCAGGGAGGATATCAACTAAGAAGTGATGCTGCACAAGCATTTCAAAATGCAGCGGCATCTGCCAGAAAATCTGGAGTTAATATATCACTATCAAGTGCCTATCGATCTTATGAAAAACAAGCTGCTTTATATGCAAACAGGGCATCCAATCCATATCCTGTAGCAGCACCAGGAACTTCCAATCATGGATATGGTATTGCCATAGATGTTCCTGAAGGGACACCTGGACACAATTGGATGATTGCAAATGGTAGACAGTTTGGATGGAAAAATCTACCAGGCGATGCTGTTCATTTTGATTTTGTTGGTGGATCTAGAATGAAATCATATCATACTGGGTCAGATAGGATTAACTCTAAGGAAACAATTGCAAAACTTTTGAAAAAAGAATCGGTGCTTGATGTTGATACCTCAGAGTCTTTGAGAAAAATTGATCCACAATTGATTGGTAAACTTAATCGTGCAACAAATGTCCAGGGAGTTATGAATGTTCTTCAACAATATGCTTCATATGAATCTGGTGCTGAGCAAACGGTTGTTGTTATAGATTCCACACCAACTACTTCTATGGGCGGAGGTTATGGAGATTCTGGTGCTGTTATGATGATGGGAGGATCTGGTGGCGAATCAGATCCATTTGAGTCTCTAGCAATTGGTGGTTAAATAAAGTATCAGGTAATAAGAAATGTCAAACTTAATTGTCACGAAAAGTGCTGAACCGTCTTTTATAGAACGAATTGATATCGTTTCAAATAAAAGTCAGAGTAAAACAGCAAGCGTCACTGGTGGCACGATTCGCTTGATGTATTATGAAAGTATTTTACAAGACTCTGTTAAGGCGACAGTGACGTTTGTTGATACTGGAAATGCAGTTGATAATAAGACAGTTCTAGAGGGGCTACCTTTAGTTGGACAAGAAAAAGTATATTTAAAATTTAGGGACAACAACGACTCTACATTGAACATAGTTTTATATGTAAACAAGGTAACACCAGTAATAGAAGATACTACAAAGTCTATGGTCCAATTGGAGTTGGTATCCAAAGAATTTATTATGAACGAAAAAGTCAGATTGAATGAAAGATTTGATGGAAAAATATCAGACCATATTAGAAAGATTTTAACAAATAAAAATTACCTTACAACAGAAAAGAATATTGACATTGAAGAAACATCAAATAACTATAACTTCATTGGTAATAATAGGAAACCATATTACGCTATGAATTGGTTGTCTAAAAAAGCGGTCTCTGCAAAGAATCAAAAGAGTGGCGACAGTGCTGGGTATTTTTTCTTTGAAACTTCAGAAGGATTTAAATTTAAATCTATTGATGGACTATTAGCACAAGAAAAGAAAAAGTCAATTACCTTTAACCAGACACCAGACTCAAGAGGAGATAATATTCCTGCTGGTTATGATGTAAAGGCTTTGGAATATTCAAAAGATAATAATGTAGATGTGCAAGAAAAACTTAAGATGGGGGCGTTTTCTACTCGCACTATTTTATTTGATCCCTTTTCTTGCTACTATGAAGTTATCACACCAAATGCAAAGCAAGTAGAACAATCATTAAAACTTGCTGGTAAAGAACTTCCCACTTTAAATCCAGAGTTTAATAGAAACGAAAACAATAAAGAGTTTTCTAGAACGACTTTTTCACTTCTTGATAAAGGATCTCTACCATCTGGAAGCACCAAACAACAAATAGAAAAGTCAAAAGAGCAAAACTTTGATCCAAAAAATATTTTGAATCAATCTATAATGAGATACAATCAATTGTTCTCTGCCAAGAGCACAGTCACAATACCTGGTGATTTCTCATTACACGCTGGAGATGCTGTTTTTATTGACGCAAAACAACTTGCTGCTGCCGATGAAGAAATAAACAAGGAATATGGAGGTCTATATATTATAGCAGATTTATGTCACTACATTTCTCCAAGAGAAACCTACACCAAACTCAATCTAGTAAGAGATTCTTTTGGTAGAACTGGTAATCACACATCGGGTAAGATACCATTATGACGGACAGAAGCATTCAACAACACATCAATGATGATAAGGATAAGTTAGAGGATCCAACGTTATCTCCTCAAATGAGACGCCACGTTGAAGATGAACTAGGGCATCTTGAGAAGTATCAAGCGAATCACCCAGACGAAGAACACGATCCAACAGCATTTGAAATGTATTGTGATGAACATCCAGATGCAGCAGAATGCAAAATCTATGATGATTGATAACTAATGGAAGGTGGAGCATTATTTAATCCTGGATTCTTAGGTGGCAGTTTTCTCTGGTGGGTTGGTCAGATTGCTGACGACTCCACTTGGAGGGAGAATATCCTCCCTGGAAAATTTGCAGATGCTTCCACTATTCCTGGTTGGGGTAGAAGATACAAAGTAAGAATTATTGGATTGCACGATCAAGGTAATGATACAATAACAGACGAGAACTTGCCTTGGGCTCAAGTAATGTATCCCATCACTGCTGGTGGCGGGCAAACTAATTCATCACAAACCCCCAATCTACGTCAAGGAAATTTTGTATTTGGATTTTTCCTTGACGGACAAGATCAACAAGTCCCAGTCATTATGGGTGTGTTGGGCAATAATGCTCAGACTGCACTAAACACTAGTTGGGATAAAACTAAAAAAGTCACTAATGCATCTCCTGGCAGTTTAGCAACAAGTGGATATGCGAAAGGAAAAAAACCAAAAGGTGCTGCAACTGAAAAAGTTCCTGATGAAGGTAAAGTTGTTGTTAAGCCCAAATCAAGAACACAATATAATGAGTGTGCTCCTCTTGCTCCAGGAAAGACCTTAGATAAGTATGGTCTTCCTTATGGAGAGGCAAACCAATTTCAATTAAGAGATATTCAAAGTGCTGCAGCAGAAGCAACAACAAAGGGATTAACTGGAACTGACTTTGATAATTTTGTAAAGAAAGTCGTTCAAGATGGAATTAAGAATCGTTGTAAGGAAGCAAACTCATCAACATCACCACCCTCTCCAGGCGCAGCAAAAGAAAATGCAGATGCTGTTCATCAAACTAGTTCAGCTGATTTAAAGTTAAAAGAGAAGTATAAAGAAAAAATTCCCCTGATGAAACCAGGTGAAAATAAAGTTATGTCAGCATTGAAATGTATCCAAACAGTGTTGGACAATTTGATGCGTGAAATCAAAAAATATCTAGATGCTATTACTTGTTATGCTGATGCAGTTTCAAATCTGATTAACAGTATTCAAAAATTAATTGCAAAGGCGGCGTGTATTATTGCAAAGTATATGAAGATTATTTTTGATAAAATTATGGAGTATGTTCTTAAGTTATTGAACAAAGAACTGACCAAAGTCGTATCAGCAATGCCTTCAAGTATGAGAAGTATGTTTGGTGATATGAAAGAAATTCTTGTTGAACTTATTATGTGTTTATACAATAAAATTACACAAGGTCTTTGTGGATTAATTCAGGGATTGTTGACAGATATTTTAAAACCAAATGAGTTGGAACAGCAAATGAGGAATAGTCCCTCCAATAGAAAGATAACTCCTAGTGTTCCAATATGTTATGCAGAACAACTTGCTGGTCAAGTTATTTCATTTAACAAACAACAAATTAATGATGCAAATAATACAATCATTGATAATGTAAATGCCTTTCTTGATGATATTCAGGGACAGATTGCTGGTGTCAGTGGATCCTTAGCAGATATTACTTCCAATATTGGAAATATCGGCGGAAGTTTATCTGATGCTTTAAGTTTTACTAATCTGAAGTTGAATGTCTTTGGATGTGAACTTAAACCAAATGTTGCCGTATCTGACTTCTACACTTTTGGAAGAGGTGGTGGAGCACAACCAGACGCACAACTTCCAAGTGAGAAAGGTGTAGAAAATGCAGCGACACAACCAGTATCTACAACACCAACACCTGAAGTTCCATATCTAGAACCAACAAAAGCATCAGCAAATGTTGATCTTAAACAATAAATATCACTATGAAGAAAAAGGTAAACCAATAACTAATGTCGTTTAATATCTTTGGTCCCGCTTCAAAGAATTCAATTCGTGTTGGTTATATATCAACAGATAGGGGTTTTGTTGATGATATTACTATCTGTGAAGCAAATGATTATGCAAAGTTAAATCCAGGAACACAATTTATATTTAAGACAAGAAAGTTTATTAAGTATCTAAACATTAATGAAGTTAATAAATTAACACCTGATGATGTTCTATCTACTGGAAGCACCTGTGGCGGTATTGTATTAGACGCAGACTGCGGATATCCCGAAGCACACTTTTATGGTGGTGGAGGAGTAGGAGTTCAGGGCAACCCTGTATTTGGTAGAGATGGATCTTTACTTGCTGTAGATTTAGTTCACGGTGGATTTGGATATCAATATCCACCGATCGTTGAAGTTAAAGACAATTGTGGATTCGGTGTAGGTGCTGTCACCCGTGCAGTTCTTGGTGAGATTGTAGAGACTGTGGAGTATTATGATCAAGAAGGAGACTTTGAAGAGTATGAAATCTGTGACCCTACTGATGTTGGATATGGATTAAGATATGGTCCGAATGGAGAGGTACTGGGAGATTGGGACCCAACCCTATATGCAAATTTAACTAAAGACCCTATTGCTATAGAGATTAAAGAGTATCAAGACTTCTTACAAAAGTTACAAACTCCTTGGTGGACAACAAGAACAAAAAATCCATTAAGAGTTACATCTGCAAATCGCACAACAAGAGTTAAACATAATGTCACCTATCCTGCTTGGAGTGACTTTTTAAATAAGTATGCAATTTCTCCTGTTCCACCATCAAATGCTCCTGGTAGTGATTTTTCTGCAGAAGGGTTTACACTTGAGTGGGAAGAAGAATTTCCATATGATGGCGAATATGTTTTCAGAGGTCTTGCTGATAATAGAGCGGCACTTTATTTGGATAATTTGAAACTCAGTGATCTTCAAAGCGTCACGTTTATTGGTGAGAACAATCGTCAAGATAGTGCATTAAGTGTAAAAGATACTCCAAATACTATAAGAAAAATCGTAAAGGCTGGTGTGCATCGAATTCGTGTTGACTTATACAATCAACCAATATCACCAACACCATTACCAGCAACAAGAAAAGTATTTAATACGGTAGATTATATTACCAAAGCGAACAGACGTTTATGGAGAACAAACGTTTATGGTCGAGGTGGTTTTATCAATGAATATGGAGTATGTCCATTTGATACAACGGTTCAACTTGAAGACAACCCTTATGCGGGCACTCACACAATTGTATGGGACAATATTAGCTTTCCAGCAGATGGAAATTATATCATAGAAATTGAAGTTGATGATAATGTTACATTGAAATTTGCAGGTCAAGATGGAGAAACAGTCATCACAAAAAGAGGTTTTAGTGCTGGTGACAAAGGCACTGGAAAGACAACTGAAACAAAATTCTTCAGAGCAGGAACATATAAAATTACTGCTGACTTAGAACAAATTCCTGGTGGTAAGTTTGGATTTAGTCATATCAAGGGAGTCAATCCAATGGCTCTTGCTGTAAATATTGAGTCTGCTTCTACACAAACACCTGTTGTATCTCCAAGGTCTTGGAATGAAAATCCAATGGGAATTGCATTGACAATTGATGCTCCATTACCTCCAATACCACAGGAACCAATTCCTGTTCAACAAGAAGGTAGATGTCCCAATAATCCAATTTGGAGTACAAGATTTCCAAATGGAAAAGAAAAGTGGTGGCCTGTTAAATATGAATCCAGAAGCTGGAGTAAGTTTATGAACCGTTATGCGATTTCTCCAATCCCACCACTATCTAAAAAAGGAAGTGATGGTGGTGGAGTTGTCTATAAAAATTCTTGGAACTTAGACATTCCTTATGATGGGTTCTATGCACTAAAAGGAACTGTTGATAATGGTGGTCGAATTTTAATTGACGATAAAGAAGTTGCTAGAGGTGGTGGAGTAAGTTTTAAGGGTGGGACAGTAGATACAAAACAAAAACTAGACTCATTTAAAGTTGAAAATCCTCAGTCTACAAAACTGTTTTTGACAAAAGGAAAACACACTATTCAAGTTGAAGTTGAGAATGAAAAGACAGAGACTTTTGAAAAGATTGACAAAAAAATATTCAGTACAAAAGACTGGATGTTTAAACCTACTGTTCAACCAATAGTGGTTCAAGAACAAGTTGATGAATATGAACTTCAATCGGAAACATACATTGGTCCATTGCGTGACAATGTTGTAACAGGTAGTAAGTATGATGCAAGAGTTCCTAGTAATTGGGTTACATATGGAGCAGTTCAATTAGGAAATATGGCTCGTGGTGGTTCTTCTACTTACATATTAGGACCTCCAGGTGTTTCTTTTGGTACAAATAACGGATTTATTTTCTGGGGTGGTGGAAAAATAGATGGGACAGTTGTAGATGTTGGAGCAAAAGGTCCATATACTACTGGGGAATATATTCAAGTTGATGACCAAACTAGGGTCACTTTAGGTGCTTTCTCAGAAACTTCTGCTTTTTCTATACCGACTAGAGATGGACGATTCTCTCGGTCCATTCAGTCTTATGGTTTACACAAACTTAAAGTGTGGAAGAAAAAAGGTTCATCACAAGTTACAAAAGAGGTTGGAACAACTGTTTCTACTGCCATCATAAAACAATCACCTACTGCTGCTGGTGTTGTTTATGAAGGACCAACACCAATTGCAAACTACGTCAGTGATTTCATTTCACCAGTTTTTCAAGATGTGAATGCTAAACCAAATGAAGAAATCCAAGGCAAGACTTGGTTCTTCCGTTGGTCTAATGTTGACTTCCCCGTTGATGGTCAATATACTTTAGAAGCAGAAGCAGATGATAAACTAATTGTAAGAATTGATGGTGTTGAGGTTGGTCAAGCAAAAGTTTTTGAGGGTAGAAGAAAAACAATCTTTAATATTACGAAGGGCAAGCGAACTGTTGAATTGGAACTTTCAAACATTCGTATTCCAAACACGGGATTTGATAAGAATCCAGTTGTGACATATGCTCAAATAACTGTACCAGTTGATGTCGCTGCAGGAATTAGCAAACCCTGGACAGAAAATCCAATGGGAATTTCAGCAATCTTAATTCCTCCTCCTTGTCCAAAAAGAATTAAAGGTAAGGGTGTTGTTACAGAGGTGATTGTTGATGATCCTGGTAATGGATTTGTTCCTCCAGGAAATGGTGATTATCCAGTCGCACTGCGACTTAAAAATGTTATTGTAGAAGATACTGGAATTAACTATAATTGTGGTGTTGATCAAATTCAAATCACTCCAAATAATGGTGCTGTTCTTGATTATGAGTGTGATACATTTGGTAGAATCGTCAATGTGAAAGTTTTAAATCCAGGACTTGGATTTACAACGTATCCAGAAATTACGATGGTTACTCCTACTGATAATCCAACAGGTATTAATGCAACCTTTAGACCTCAATTTGAAATTGTAAGAGACCCGATTGCTGAACCACAAAAACTGATTCAAGTTACTGATTTGGTTGGTCTTAAACAGACTGGTTATGTGGATGGAAGACCTTATTATGGAGCAGTCTTCTCCAAAGATGGTGCTAATTATGCTGGTTTCTATGAAACACCTGGCGATTTAGTACAAGTTTATGCTACACTTCAAGAAAGCATTAATGCTCAAGTTACTACAGCACCTTCTGCAATTCAAAGGCAGGGTACAGATGTTACTAGTAACGATCCTAGACTTAATCTTCCTGGCACTCCAGAAAATCTTATTTAAATAGAATATACCAATGGACCTATAAATGGCAGAAGATTCCGGAATACTTAAATCATTAAATAATGCACTTCAAAATGAAGAGATTGTTCAAAGTTTTGAAGATTTTAAAAATTGTGTTGAAGACCGATTACCTTCTCCAGCTGGAGAAAGTGCTTTTGAAAATACAAATACTAAAAAAGATAAAAATCCAAAAGATACTGCAAAACAAAATTACACAGCAATACGATATGGTAATGATCACGGTTCATTAAGTTTCGGTTCTATAGATGCAGATGGCGCTGTAACTTCTGCAGTAATGCTTCAAACGCCTGATGGAACACACCAGTTTTCTATGGATAAGGACGGTCCTAGAAAAGGGTGGACTACATTCACAGGACCTGGAAACTTTCAGGTGGAATGTGGGAGTGCAAATGAAGAAGCACAAGACAGCTTGATATTAAATGCAAAAAATGGTAATATTATTATCAAAGCTAGTAATGGCAAAATCATACTTGAGGGGACCGATATTGAATTAAATGCTGTTGGTGAGGGTGGCAGTAAAGGAAACGTCCGAATAGATGCAACCGAAAATGTCAGTGTTGATTCAAAGAAATTTTTGGTAAATACAAAAGTATCTTATAATATCGTAAGTTCAGGAATGGGAGAAATTGTTGCCAACGGTATTCTAAAAATGTATGGATCGATTATTAAAGGGGCTGATGACTCTTGTGCTGTAAAAAATAGCAAGAATAATCTCAAAAAAATAGTTGATAAAAATAACAAAGTATCATAAGGAGTTTGTAAATGGCTGATTTACCAGATTTAAATGTAGGTGGTCAACTCAGAGTAGGAACAGGTATTTGTCCTGCAATTAAAGAGGGAAATCAAAAGATTAATGGGTCTGCATTTGTTGAAGGTCCAATGGTGGTTGGAAGTCCTTTACAATTTCCAACTGCATATGCAACCGTAATGATTGGACCACTTACAAATAGTGATGAAGACTCAGTACCACCATTTGTTCCAGGAGCTTTATGTGTGGGTGGAGTTCATAATCCATACTCACTTTCAGTTTCTGGTTCAGCAGCGTTTCTTGGACCCGTAGATACAAATGATCATCTTCAAGTAGGTCTGAGTCTTTTTGCTCAAGGGGAAGTTATATCTAACTGTGGAGGACACATTCTTTCTGCAAAGAAAAACTTTGATATTCCTCACCCAACTAAAGAGGGTTGGAGACTTCGCCACACTTGTCCAGAAGGTCCATCAAACGATGTCTATGTGAGAGGAAAGGTACTGAACAGAACTGAAATTGAACTTCCAAAGTATTGGAAGAAACTTGTAGATTTTACAACTATCACAGTGTCCCTTACACCAATCGGTGCTCATCAAGATGTAATTGTAAAACGTATTGATGAAGAGAAAGTTTATCTACAATCAAGAAGCGGAATTCCTATTCATTGCTTCTACCATATCTTTGGAACTCGTGCTGATGGAGAACGATTGATTCCAGAATATGAAGGTGAAAGCCCAGCAGATTATCCAGGAAACAACGATGAGTATTCTGTTTCTGGATACCATTACGATAAGAAGGAGGTTTAAAAAATGGCAAATATGGAATTTGTTCCAGGTGCATCTGGTAAAGATTGTGCTGAAAAGACTGGTGGTTGGGGACTTAAATCAACTGCCTACGAATATATTTGGAAGGGTGATATTGACCAATCCAAGTATCCTGCAGATGCTTGCCCACCAAGATATCACGGCAATGCACAAATCGACAACTTACAAGTTAATACTTTAATCAGTGGAGGAGGAAGCATCAATGTAAGTGGAAGTGTTTCTTCAAACGGAGGAGCGCACGTTCTTTCCAATAAAAAGAACCTTCCATTTGATATGCCCCATCCAAATAAAGCAGGGTGGAGACTTCGCCACGTTTGTATTGAAGGACCTGAAATTGCAGTCTATTGCAGAGGAAGAGTTGGTGGCGATGGAATTATCAATCTTCCATCTTTTTGGGAAGGTCTTGTGAATCCAGAGGATATGTCAATTAGTCTGACACCAATTGGATGTTGGCAAGAACTATTTGTAAAAGAAGTTCGTTGGGGAAAGCAAGTGGTTGTTGTGAATAATGCTGGTGGTCCAATCAATGCAGACTATCATATCATTGCACGGAGACTTGATGATGATTTAGTGGTTGAGTATGAAGGACGATCACACGAAGATTACCCTGGCGGCAATGAAGGATATTCGTTTAATTTTGAACATAATTACGTGAAGAATCTCATTCAGGAAACCATCCGTGAGCATCTTGACAAACAACCCTGACCTTGCTATACTAGTCCAGTAATCAACAAACGAACCAATGCAAGATGAGTACCTGGCGCGATGCGTGGTTGACCCTTTGAAGCGAACCGTGTATCTATATTCCAATGAGGGTGCAGAGAAGCAAGTGTCGTGCGATACGGTTGAAGAGTTTATGAGTGTGTTAGAGTTCGTTCGTGCTACTGTGGATGAAGAAACGCTCTCATACGCAAATCCACTTTAAGTTCCAAAAAAGGTTAAAAAAAATTCCCGGCAAAAATCCTTACGCGATACTTTTTTGAAAAGTATGAATTTATACAAAATCTCATATAAAACTCTAAAAGACGAACCCGTCAAAACCACACCAGAAAACGTAAAAGATGCAAATGAAGCACTTTTTACGGCAAAGTGGAATTTACCTCAAGCAGCAAAACATTGTGGAATGTCACAAAAAGAGATGAAATTGACATTCTGGGAATATCTCAAGTATAATCCTATCACGTATCAAGCGTGATTTTTTGGCGGTGTAGCCCAATCGGCAGCAGGCAAATGACTTAAAATCATTACAGTGTGAGTTCGAATCTCACCACCGCTATTAGGGGATTTAACGTCCTCTAAATAATCAAAAGTAGGAAACAGTCCTATGAAATACCGCATTGATGCCAGATACGTTTGGTACAATAAAGGAACAGAACTTGTTCTAATGTATTTTATAGAAGGTGTTCCATTCACTTTTGACGATGTTCCAGAGAGTCATTTGTACGATTTGGAAATACTTGAAGTAGCAGATAAAGAACGCAGGTACGAACCAGAAGATTTGTACAGAACATCATTCTATTTGATTGATGAGCAGTGTCATCCTCTGATGTTTGAACTTGAACTGGAAAATCCAGAAATGCTACCTCAAGATTAATGCCCTTGTAGCTCAGTGGTAGAGCAACGGTTTTGTAAACCGTCGGTCGTCCGTTCAAATCGGATCGGGGGCTTGAGTTCTAATACTCCAAAATGTCATTAATTTCTCAAAAAGATCGCCAAATGGTGATAGAAGCACTAGAATTTTATATTGAGGATATGAAAAAGAATAACTGCAATGAAGCAGCAATTTATTCTTATAATACTCTTCTTAACTGGATTGAATTAGAGTATTTCAAAAATGAAAATTAATCTTTGGTATTGTAAAGAAATGAATCAATGGCGTTGGACTCTTACTGAGGATTCACGTCCAGTGATTCGGCAAGAATCGGGGCAGCAACCAAATCTTCGTGATGCTATGAATGATGTAGCAAACACTGTGGAATATATGTTAAAATGCAAACAAAGTGAGTAGAAATACTTAGATGAAAGAGGATTTTTATATAGATAGAGTGGGTAAGGAAGAAATTAAAGAACTTCTTTACACATATCACTATCTTAAAGATGAATCCAAAGACTTTAAATCAGGTTTTAACTACGGATTATATAAACGTCCTGAATGGGAATGTCCTCTTAATCTTGGCGGTTGCCTTGGTGCTTGCGTTTTTACTACTCTCCCAGTTCCAGAGATTGCAGTAGGGGCATTTGGATTAGAAAGAAATCAACAAAAAGGTATATACGAATTATCGAGACTTTGCATTCATCCAGATATACAAAAACAGGAATACAATATTACATCCTGGTTCTTAAGTCGTTGCATTAGGAGATTTAAAAAAGATGCCACAGTTTCTGCTATTCTTAGTTACGCTGACGCTGATCACCACACTGGAACTATATACAGAGCTTGCAATTTTCAATACTACGGTTTAACCGCACCCAAAAAAGATTTCTATTATTCAGACGGAACTAAACACTCTCGTGGAAAAATAAAGGGTGAAGATGGTGAATGGAAGGACCGAAGTAGAAAGCATAGATACTTGATGGTCTTTGATAAACAACTTCAAAAACGCTTGACGTGGGAAGAACAGTCGTGGTAAAATAACAAGGTGTGAAGGAAGTGCGAAAAGGGCAACCAGCAATGGTTTGCCCTTTTTTCGTATGATAAATAATCCATAACGGAAACTATAAGTATTAATAAGATGGGTCTCTCCAGATTAGATAATTTTCTGAAATCAGTTCGTGGCACAATCATCTACGTTGATCCAAACTCTCTTGACTCTACAGATAGTATTGAAAATCAAGGCAACTCTCTGACTCGTCCTTTCAAAACGATTCAGAGAGCACTGATAGAAGCATCTAGATTTTCATACCAGAGAGGACTGAACAACGATAGATTTGGTAAGACTACGATTTTACTTTATCCTGGCGACCACCTTGTTGACAACCGTCCTGGATGGATTCCAGATGGCGTAGATAATTTTAAATTGAGAAATGGTTCTACATCAAATGATTTTACTGCTTTTGATTTAACAAGCAACTTTGACTTAACAACTCCTAATAATGCACTTTATAAACTGAATAGTATTCACGGTGGCGTCATTGTTCCCCGTGGCACTTCAATCGTTGGTTTGGACCTTCGTAAAACAAAGATTCGTCCAAAGTATGTCCCAGATCCAACGAATGATAATATTGCTAGATCTACAATCTTCCGTGTAACTGGTGGATGCTATTTCTGGCAGTTCTCTATGTTTGATGCTGATCCAAATGGTCAGTGTTATATTGATTATACTTCAAATCTATTTGTTCCTAACTTTTCTCACCATAAACTGACTTGTTTTGAGTATGCAGATGGAACGAATGATGTAACTATTAATGATAGTTTTATTGGTTCTTATTCAACAGATCGTACAGATCTAGAAATGTATTATGAAAAAGTTGGTCTTGCATATGGACAATCTTCTGGACGTGCAATTGAACCTGACTATCCAAGTTCTGGTTTAGATATTCAACCTAAGATTGATGAATATCGTATTGTTGGACCCACTGGTGGTTCTGTTGGAATTACTAGTATTAGATCTGGCGATGGGGTTACTGCAACAACGACAATTACTGTAACCACCGCATCTGCAGTCAGTGGTTTAGATGTTGATACTGCATTCCGTATTCGTAATGTATCAGAGTCAACTTATAATGGACAGTTTGTTGTTACTGAAAGAGTAAATGATACAAACTTCAAGTATCAAGTTCAAAATGCTCCATCACTTGCACTTCCCAGTGTCACTAGTGCATCATTAACTCTATCATCAGATACGGTTACTTCAGCATCTCCATACATCTTCAATATTTCTCTACGTTCTGTTTATGGAATGTGTGGTGTGCTTGCTGACGGCGATAAGGCGAGTGGATTTAAGTCTATGGTTATTGCCCAGTTTACGGGTATTGGACTTCAAAAAGATGATAAAGCTTTTGTTCTCTATAATTCTACAACTGGTGAATATGATGATAATACCAAGGCAGGAAATGAAACAATAAGCACAAATTCAAGAGCAGTCTTTAAACCATCATATAGAAACTTCCACATTAAGACCATTAATGAAGCGTTTATTCAAAACGTTTCTATTTTTGCAATTGGATATGCAGAGCATTTTGCTACAGAAAGTGGTGGTGACCAGTCTGTTACAAACTCTAACTCTAACTTTGGTTCAAAAGCACTTGTTGCTTCAGGATTCCGTAAAAGTGCATTCCCACAAGATGACCAAGGATATATTACTCATATTATTCCGCCCAAGGAATTACCACTCACAGAAACTGCGATTGAATTCAATGCGATTGATGTAAACAAGACTGTTGGTGTTGCATCTACAGGACACCTTTATCTCTATAATCAAACAAACTCTGATACTTCACCAGAAAATGTGCTGGAAGGATACAGAATTGGTGCAAGAGAAAATGACGCACTCAAAGTTCTTGTCTCTTCTGGTGGTTCTGTAACTGAATATAGTGCTCGTATTGTAATGCCTGGATCTCAATCCAGCTCTGAAAAGAAATTCACTGTTGCTCGTATAGGAACTGCAAATAGTATTTCAAATAGCAACACTCTAAACCTCACAAGTAATCATACATTCTTTAGTGGTGAATCTATTCGTATTATTAGTGAAAATGGACAATTGCCTGATGGATTGAATCCAAACGCTGTCTATTATGCAATCACTTCTACTGTTGATGGTGGACTCAGTGCAAATCAACTCAAGATTGCAAAAACTGAAGGTGATTCAACAGTTGCAACGAATGCCATTACTATTAATGACAAAGGTGGAATTCTATCAGTTGTAAGTCGCGTATCAGATAAGAATGCTGGTGATATTGGACACCCAGTTCAATATGATAGTACCAATAGTCAGTGGTATATTAAAGTTGCAACTGCTTCTACTGAAAATAACATTTATTCAACGGTTGTTGGACTAGGATCCACTGCTCTTGGTGCAGCAACTCCAAGAACATACTTCAAGCGTAGACCAGATAATCGTAATTCTACCGACACTCTTTATAGAGTTAGATACGTTATTCCAAAGAGCACGGGATCTGTTGTTGCAAGACCTCCTGTTGATGCATTTATCATACAAGAATCAAATACTTCTATTGGTGCAACTGATGCAGAAATTCAAACCTACTTTGGAAGTGGATCGCTTTCTAATGTAAATCAACAAAGAAACTTTAGATTTGTTGCAAATGCAGAATGGTCTGCAAACACTGCAAAGATTACAACTGAACTTCCTCACAATCTCTCTGTTGGATCACAAGTTGAACTAGTAAACATTAAGAGTACTAATAATCTTACTGGTGCTACAAATTCTGGATTTAACAGAACTTATGCTGTTGTTGGTGTTAGTAGTGCAAAACAATTTAGTGTTGGTCTGAGTACAGATCCAGGCACATTTACAAATGACACAAGTGCTAGAACAACTGCTCTTCCATACTTTAAGAGAAAGGAATATAAGGATACGTATTATGTTTATAGAAATCAAGAAGCACAGAAGTATATTGCAGGACAACAAGATGGCATCTACTATCTTACAATTCTAAATGCTTCAAATAGTCCAACTATAAGTCCATTTACAAATGAAAAGTTCTCACAACCAGTTAAAGAACTTTATCCACAAATCAATCGTGATAATCCAGCATCAGATCCTAATGAATCAACTTGTGCTGCATCATCTGCACTGATTGGACAGGTTGATGTTAATGATGTTCGTAATAGCATTACTAAAGAAACAGTTTCTAAACTACTTAAAGATGCTGATGTAGGTGTAGGTATTACTGATATTGTTTCAAATGCAAGTGGCATTGCTCATACAATTCACACTAATATTGATCACGGACTGAATAGAATTACCAAATTAACTCTTACGAGTGGTGGTGCTGGTTATGGTTCTGGAACTGCTGGTGACCTTTACAATGCAAGACTTGTAGGATTTGCTGGTTCAGTTACAGGTGAACACGCAACAGCAAAAATCACAGTTAATGGTTCAGGAACCATTACTGATGTTAAGATTATGGACGGTGGTTCTGCTTATGGTATTGGTAATACTCTTGCAGTTGTTGGTGTTGGCACTACAACTGGTTACTCTCAAGCAGTAGTCACTGTATCTGGTGTCTATAATAACGTTGGAGATACTGTAAGAATTGCTGGTGTCTCATCAGAGGCAAATGCTTCATACAATAATGTCTACAGAATCACAGAAGTTCAAGTTGGTGCAGCAAAGAGTTTTGCCGTTACGTCAACAACTGCTATTGGAAATGGAAATATCACAGGCATCGGTGCGACAGTTACTGCAAATGCTTATGTTTATCTGACCGGTGAAGCAATTCGTATTAGTGCTCTAACATATGATAATACAACAGGTATTGCAGTTGTCACAACTTCAAATAATCACGGATTAAAGGTAGACAGTAAAATTCGTGTTGTGGGTGCAAATCAAAGTCTCTACACTGGTGACTTTGTTGTTACAGAAAACGTAAGTCTTACCTCATTCAAAATGAATGTTGGTATTTCTACAAACGCTCCATCAGCAACTGGAACACTCTTTGCATATCGTGAAGGCATTACGTCCAATGATGGTGTCATTACTGTTGATAATGAAAATCTGAATGGTAGAATGAATACCATTTACGCTGGTATTACTACAACACTATCCAGCCCAGTTATTAATGCAACAACTGATCAAATCAATATCACATCAGTTTCTAATCTAGATGTGAATATTGGTGATTACTTGATGATTGATGATGAGATTATGAGAATTAAGACTACTACATCAACAAGTAGTATCACAGGGGTTACAAATCCAATCACCGTATTCCGTGGTGTTCTTGGATCTAAGGCAACAACACATATTTCAGGAACAGTTGTAAGAAAAATTGACATCAAAGCAGTTGAATTAAGAAGACACTCAATTATTCGTGCATCTGGTCATACCTTTGAATATGTTGGATTTGGTCCTGGAAATTACTCCACTGCATTCCCAGATAAGCAAGATCGCCAAATTTCTGCTCAAGAGGAACTTCTTGCACAATCAACCAGAAGGAATGGAGGTATTAACTTCTACACTGGTATGAATGACAAGGGTATTTCATACTCTGGCAACAAGAAAATGAGTTCCATTACTGGATTGGAGGAAATCTTTGACACCCCAATTCAGACTATTACTGGTGAAGATATTGGACCACAACAAGGATTGAACGTTATTAATCCAATTGAAGGATCCTTTGGACGTTTAATTCGTGTTGAAGGTGGTAGTGATGGTAAGGCAACATCAGAGTTTAACGGACCAGTCATCTTTAGCAACAAACTGACTTCAACTTCTACAAAAGGTATTGAAGCATTTTCCTTGTTCTTACAAGGTGACTCAACAGTTTCTAGAAAGTATACTGTTGGTATTGCAACACCAGCACTTGCAGGAAACCCAGGAGATATTGTATACCTAGATAACCCAACTGCGGGTGGTTATGTTGGTTGGATTTATACCACTAACAATGACTGGTATCGTTTTGGTCCAATCAGCCTTTCCAAGACACTTAATATTGGTCTCTTTGATCAAGTTGGAATTGCAACCACTTCACCAGGAACTGCAAAACTTCTGGTTGGATCTGGAACTACTCAATTCTCTATTGATGGTAATGGTGGAGTTGGTATAGGAACCACTGCAAATCAATTTAAACTGCACGTTAATGGAAATACTAATATCATTGGAACTTGTTATGCAACTTCTTTCTCTGGTGATGGCAGTGCTCTTACAAATGTAAATGTTGCTGCAGCTGGTTGGACTAACATTACTGGCGGAATCTATAACACCTCACTGAATAATGTTGGTGTTGGCACATCAGCTCCTAGATTTAGTCTTGAAGTTGGAGCAGTTGGAATTGCGTCAACAACTCTATATGTCAACGGTGAAGCAAAGTTTGTTGGAATCATCACTGCAAATAATGTATTTGTAAGTGGTATACTCACAGCAACGGGTGCTTATAATTTAAATAGTTCTTCAGGTAGAATTACTGCTGGTGTTGTAACTGCTACTTCGCTTTATGTTGGAGCAAGTTCAACAGCAATCGTTTCTACTGGTGGTTTGGTTGGCATTGGTACAACAGTCCCAAGAGCAAAACTTGATATTGAAGGTCATACAAGACTGAAGACTTATAGTGAAAACGTAGATTTAATCACCGTATCTTCGGGTATTGCAACTGTAGACTTGTCCAGAGCACAATCATTCATTTGTACTGCAACTGGTAATATCAATGAATTCATTGTTCTCAATGCTCCTGCAGGTTCAACACAATTCACCTTAAGAATCGATCAAGATTCTACAGGTAATCGTTCTGTTGGTATTGATACATTCAAAACTTCAGGTGGAGTCAGCATTCCAGTTTACTGGCCAGCAGGAGGAGTCATACCTGGTGTTACAACAACTGCAAGTAGAACTGATATTTACTCCTTCAAGACATTTGATGGAACGAATATTACAAGTTCAGGATTGTACGGAGTCGTAGTCGGTCAAAACTTCAACTAAGGTAGAGCACTATGCAAAATAGTAAGCAAACCACTCTGGACCTCAACGGTCCCATTCTATCTTTCACAACACAACCAGTAGGAGTTGCTTCTACTGGTGTCGTTTCTGGGACTGGGAGTGGGATTGCTACTTTTACGGGCATTGCAACAGCATCATTTATCACTATTGGTTCAGTACCAAACTCAGCAACAAATACTGGATTTATTACTTATCGTTGGTATGAAGTTGGTGTGGGTGCATTAAGTGACAGCACTTATGTAACAGGAACGGGAACAACAACTCTTACATTATCAAAACTTATTACTCCAACTGATAATCAAAGACAATTTTATCTAACTGCAGATTATGTTCCTTCTGCATATGGATTACCTGGTGTTGCTGTTACGGTAGGAAGTGCAAGATCAACTGGTAATGCAATTTTAGAACCTGTAAACTCCAATATCGCAACATTAACTGTCAAACCTTTAATTGAAGTTGTTGCTCAACCAACAAGTGGCACTGCTTCTACAAATGCAACTGCAACATTTAGATTAAATGCAGGACTGACTGATGATTTCTTTACCGACGATTTAACCTATCAGTGGTATTATGATGGGTCTCCAATCACTGATGGAACAGTTACAGATGCTCTTACCTCAACGACAACAACAACTGTAACTACATATGAAACACAAAATCAGACATTATATAGAACAGTAACTACGACAAGAGATAGATCAGATACTGTTACATTCACTTCTCCTGGATCAATCACATTACCCCCGTCATCATACAACGTAAAAGTTAGAGTTGCCGGGGCAAGAGGAGGAAATGGAGGTGCTGATGCTTCTGCTAGTGGAGGAAGTGGAACTGGTGGTAGATTTGGTGAATTTGATTACAGTTCTGGTGGAAGAACATTAACTTTTACAGTCGGTAAAAGGGGAAATGATGGAGCAAGTAATGCAAATAGTGGTGGTGGAGGAAGTGGTGGAGATGGACTAAATCGTGGCGGTAATGGCGGTAATGCAGGACCATCTGGAGCATCTGGCGGCGGTGGAGGTGGAGGTGGATCCACTGGAGTTTATGACAGTAATTATGGATATCATACAATTATTGCTGCCGGCGGTGGAGGAGGTGGTGGGGGTTCTTATGAAATTGCAGGAGCTCCTGCTAATCCATCTGCAGGCGGATTTACACCAGATGGTAGAAATAGAGCAGATGGAAATGCAGGAGAGAATTCAAATGGTGATGGCGGAGGCGGTGGCGGTGGTGGTGCCGGAACTGATAATTCACCAAGTCCAGACGGAGTAACAAAACCCAAGCAACTTGGCGGCAGTCGTGGTTTAGATATTGATAAGGGTAATCAACAAGCATTAGGTGGAGGTAATGGTAGACAAATAGATGAGGGAACTGGTTATGGAAAAACTGGAGCAGTAACATTTGGTGGTTTTGATCGTGGAGCTGCATCATTTGGATTCAATGGAAGTCAAAACGACGGTGATGGGTATGGACAAGTTTCTTATAACTGGACTGAAACAACAACAACTCAAGAACCATATACGCAACAAGTTCAAGTTGCAGTTCCAACCACAGTTACAACTACCACATCATCTCCAAGAAATATTACATTTTCTGGATCAAGAACCCCAACTCTTTCTATCGTATCTGATAATGTAGTTGGACTTGCTACAATTTTTTGTAGAGTAACTTCTGCAACTGCTGTAAATTCTCCAATTTTAAGTGATATTGTAGAGTATAAAGTTATTTCATCAGCAGAAAATTATTTTGTAAATTTAGAGCAAATAGGAACTACAAGCACAGCATCATTAACAACATTTAATTTACAAAATGGAGAATATACGATTAATCAACCAGCAGTGGTTGCAAACATTAATCAGATTGTTCTTTATGCACCTGATAGAGATATTAATGTAGAGATGGATCTCTACGGCGGTAAAGGATCTAACTTTGGTTCGTATGCTGGCGGGGAAGGTGGATTTTCAAGAATTCGTTTTACAATGACAAGAAATACTGAATATGTTATTGCAGGTCTCACAGCATCAGTTAATACGCCATTCATCTATAGAAAGGGTCAGTTAATTGCCTGTGTTGGTGGTGGAGGAAATGCAGGTGGATCTGGTAGAGGTGGTTTTGGTGGTGGTGTTAATAATGCTGGTCAGTCTGGATTTGGAAGAGGTGGTGGAAATGGTGGTGCAGGATTTTCTGCAGGAACACTACCTTCAAATGGAATCTTCGGTTCACTCACATCTCTAACATCAATATCTCCAGATACAAAATCAGCAATTCCAAATGCTGGCAGAGTTCTTCCCTGTGCAAGAGGAGTTTATTGGAGAGATCAAGGATTTACTGCCTGCCAAGACGTTGGAACAGTTCAATTTAGATTGAGTGATGGAACATTAGTTACAAACACTGGATCTATTACTAGAGGATACAAAGCAGGATATGATATTATTCAAACTGCAGGTGCAAAGATTGGTAATGGAGGAAATGGTGGTAATGGTGCAACTGGTGGAGCAGGTGGAAATGAAGGTGGCGGCGGAGGAGGAAGTGGTTACACTGATGGATCAGTAACTGTTGTATCATCAACTCTTGGCGGAAGCACAGGCGACGCAAAAGTCATTATTCGCGTTGTGAGTTAATAAATACTTAAAATTCAACGGGGATAGTGAACCGTGTCAGTAAACAAGAATTTCGTCGTCAAAAACGGATTTGAAGTATCTACCGATCTTATTCTTGCAAACGCAACAACAAAAAAAGTTGGTATTGGATCAACAAATCCAAGATACAAACTAGATGTTGCTGGTGGCATTGGTGCAACAGACAGTTATATCAGTGGAATTTCTACAGTTATTAATCAATTTAATGTAGGAACTGGAGGAACAATTTTCACAGTTCTAGGTGTTGGCGGATCCATTGGTATTGCGACCGCTACTCCTGCATATTTACTTGATATTCGTTCACCAGTTTCTACGGGACAAACTGCAATTTATGTTTATGGTGATGCAAGAGTTACAGGAGATTTAGTTGTTGGTGATGATTTAACCGTTGATGAAGTTACTACGAGAAATATTAATGTAACTGGTCTCTCTACTTTTGCTGGAATCACAACGGTTACAGGAGAAACTTTATTTTCAAAACAGTTGAGTATTTCTGGTGTCACAACACTTGGAGTCACAACTGCAACCAATATTACTGCACAAAACTTAAATGTCAGTGGTATTGGTACAATCACAACACTTAATTCCACTACTGGTACTATTACCACTGGTACTATTACCAACTTAAGTGGCACTAACGTCAACTATATTGGCATTTCTACACTCACGAATGTAAGAAGTACAACACTTGTTAATACTGGTGTCACTACACTAGGAACAGTACAGATTTCTTCGGGCATCATTACAGCAACTTCTGGTGTTGTAACTTATTATGGTGATGGTCAATATCTGGATAATGTCATTCGTGGTGTTGGTATTGGTACTTCCGCCGGAATTGTTGGATACGGAGCAACAATACTAAACTTCCAAGGACCTGGAATCTCTACTATTACAGTATCGTCAGGCATTGCAACAATCAATATTACTGGTGGTGGTGGGGGAGGAAGTGGTAGTGCATCAATTGGTATTGGAACTACACCAGGTTCTGCTGGATTTACCGCTGGTATTGTAACAGCAGGTAACCTTTGGTATAATTCAAATCTTGGTAGAATGTTTATCTACTATCAAGATACTGACAGTGCTCAGTGGGTTGATGCATCACCATCTAATGTTGGTATCATCACCTCATTAGTTAATGTTTCATTTGCTCCTGGATCTGCATCTTCACCATCAATGTATTTTGTTGGTGATTCTCAAACTGGGTTCTTCTCTCCAAGTGCAGGACGATTTACTGTTGTATCTTCTGGATCTTCTATCTTAAACATTAATCCAAGTGGTATTAATGTAACTGGCATAGCAACAGCATCAAGTTTTGTTGGAAACTTAACTGGAACTGCTACTTATGCCACTAGTGCAGGAATAGCGACTTATGCCACTAGTGCTGGAATTGCAACTTATGCTACAACCTCTGGAGTATCTACAAGTGTTATAGGCGGTATTTCTTCAGTTACACAATTGAGTGTGTCTGGTATATCTACTGTAGGATTTATAACAGCGACTAACTCTTACACCTCCGGTATTTCATCAGTAGGAACCGCAATTACAATGTATGGTTCCACTGGAATTGTAAGTGCGACCAAATATTATGGAGACGGTTCTTCCTTATCAGGAATGAGTACATCAAGAATTATTAATGGAACATCAAATATAACTGTTGCAAGTGGTTCAACAATCTCTGCAACTGTATCTGGACAAAACATTTTTAATGTAACTGGTATAGGTGTTTCAATGGTTGCTGGTGAAAGACTTGATGTATCTTCTTATTCAGAAAATGTAAATTTCTTGGGTTCTGTAAGTGGTACTACTGCATTAGATGTTGGAACATATTCTGTTTTTGTTGCAGATATTTCTGGATCAACGTCCGTCACTTTTACATTAAGTGGTGCAGTTTCTGGAAGATTATCTTCTGCAACTTTAATTTTGAGATTTTCTGGAAGTGCATCCAGAAGCGTAAGTTTGGCATTTAATCCAAAATATGTTGGTGGTTCTGGACCTACATATTCAACAACGGCAGTTACAGATATTATTTCATTCTTTACTGCGGATGCAGGAACAACTACATATGTATCGGTCGTAGGACAGGGGTTTGCATAATTATGTTTAATAAAGCAGGAAAATTTTCTGGTGGTTTTACAAAAGTATACAAACCATCAATAACATCACCTACAGCGAATCAAATTATTGCTAGTAGAACACCGACAATTACATCAAGTTCTTTTTCCAAATATGGAAATATAACTCACACATCCACTGACTGGCAAATATCTGATGCTTCTGATTTTAATACAATTCGCTGGTCATCCTCAGATGACACATCAAATAAAACATCAATAACCACTAGCGATTTGGCAGGCGGCGATCGATATGTAAGAGTTAGATATAAAGCAAGTAGTGGTGTTTATTCTGACTGGTCTGATGCTGTTTTATTTACTTCTCCTTGGGCTACTGGTTCAAATGCAACTTTGACCAGTCCCACAAATATGGACGTTAATGCATCTACTACTGTTACTCTTCAATCTGGAACTTATAGAATATCTCTTTGGGGAGCGGGTGGGGGTGGCGCCAACGGTGGCGGACGTGGTGGGGGATCTGGCGGAGGATCAGGAAGTGTATATAAAGATGTTTTATATAGCACGCAAACTAATGTTGCCTTTAGTATTGGGTCTGGTGGGGGAGGTTCAACTTATGGAAGTGGCGCCGGCGGCAGTGGTGGATCTCCTGGTGGAGGATCTGGATTAAATCCTGGATCTGCTTTTTGGAATGGTGCCGGTGGAGGAGGATACAGTAATTCTAGCACTCTTAGTATGACTGCTGCTGGCGGCGGCGGTGCTGGTGGAGATAATGGTTCAACCGGCGCTGGTGGTGCAGGGGGAAGTGGAAGCGGGGGAGCAGGATATGAATTAATCAATATTTCTTCCAGTGCTAGTAAAAGTGGCGGATTCACTATTCCAGGTAATAATTTCTCTCAAGATACTGGATGTTCTGTTAGTGGGACATACAATTGTTCCTTCAGTTTTAGTAATATGCAGGGGAAACAGATTACCGTTACATTGACGGCATCTGGATCCAGTGGATCGCAATCACAAACATTTTCTTGTTGTAGTGGTAGTGGTTCATTAAGTCTTAGTTTTAATGGCGATTATAGAAATATTTCAGTTGATTATGCTTGGTGCGGCAGTGGCGCTTCAGGAATATCACATAATTTAAGTATAAGTTGGAGTGGTGTAGGACAAGGTAGTTCTGCAACTGCTGGTAGTTCCGGCGGAGGTGGTGGAGGTGGTGGTTGTGTTAGTAATGGAGCAGGGTCAATAGGAGGTAGTGGTGGTTCTAATAGTGGTTCATATACTTCTTCTTTTAGTGGTAGTGGATCTGATGCGGGAAATAGATATTATTCTTCAACATATTCTCGTTATTTTGGAGATGGTGGTGCAGCTGGTTCGTCAGGACAAAATGGTGGAGCAAGAATTCAAAAAATTTCCACACAACTTACACCAGTAGTTTCTATTACAAGCAATCTTGCATCAACATCAAGTTCAACTGCTGGTAGTTCTTCTAATTTTAGTATTACTGCAACTGATACTGCAAATAATGACAGTACAGTTTCGTATCAATGGTATTTGAGCACTGACGGTGGAAGTTCCTATTCAACTATTTCTGGTGCAACAAGTAATACTTTAACAAGATATAGTCCATTTTATTATAGCGATAATGGACATAAAATTAAATGTAGAGCAACAGTTACAAATACTGCTGGCACAAATTATGTAGATTCTAATGTTTGCACGTTAACAGTTGCTAGAAATTATGATTGCAATAGTTCAACGGTGACTGGAACTCAAAGTTTTGGGAGTGGATTAAGACCATCTACAAATGGAAGTGGAGACGAGCAATGGTCGGAATGGTCTCCGGGTCATAGTGATATATGTTCTATTGATGGAAACTTAAGTAGTTTTAATGCTAAAGGAAGATTTTGTAATTGGAATATGGAACTTGAATTGCGAATTACAAAATCTACTGACGGGACTAGAAAACATTGGGGGTCTCAATCAAAATCTGGTTCTGCAGGTAGTGATCAAACTTTTGATAATGTAAAAGCAAATGGAGGAGGGTGGGATCCTGAAAATGATGGAACGCCAACTTATAGACTTATGGTAATTGATTCTGGAACACAATGTCAAAGTGGTAGTCAAGATATTGGTTGTGAATCAGGTTCTATAACCTTAAATTATTCTTACAAAAGAAGAACATACTATTACGAAACCCGCCCATAAATATTTTAAAAAACTATGTCTATATCAATAGAAGCAAAAGAAATTTTAGCAAGAGTTAAAGATTATAGAGGTTATACTGATATGATCTTTGACTTAACTGTTCATTTAGAATGTACAGATACTGAAACTGGTTCAAAAATAGGATATCAAATTTTTAAACAATTTGATACAGAATTTAATTATACATCAAAAAGAAATCCATTTATTTCTTTTGATAAAATTACTGAAGAACAAATTAATTCTTTAGTCAAAAAGTTAATAGAGGAAGAGAAAGTAGGAGGACAACTAACTCTTCAAGAATGGGCAGAAAATAGATTTGCGGACATTTATGCTCAACCAGTATATAAGCAATTCACATTTCAAATACCAGCAGAACCAGTTGGAGTTGGAACCTCACCTGTTTAATAAGTTGAGTATTAGATTTTAAAAATTGACTTCATTAAGAGACTCATATATAATAACACTGAATACATTATTCGCATATGGCATTTCAATCAATTTGGTATTTTTCGGATCTACCAGAAGACGTAGTAGATATTCTGGAACGAGATCTCACAGAGAAGTTTGATGAACAAATGGCAGACTCCCGCCTGCACGGAGATGCCTTAAACAAAGATAAACGAAACTCACAAAATGCTTGGATTCCCACCACACATTGGGTTGGTGGATTCGTATGGCATTATATTCAACGTGCAAACCGTGAGAATTTCCTCTATGATTTGCATTGTATTGATGGCGAATCAATGCAATTTACAAAGTATGAAACAGGACAGTTCTATGGTTGGCATAATGACGCAGGACTTGCAACTCAATACAAGCCTGTAAGTGTTGGCAATCGTCAAGAAGGTCTTGCACAAGACTTTCTGAACGAAAGCACCGAACTTGTTCGTAAACTTTCCTTTGTGGTTCAACTGTCTGATCCTGATGATTATGAGGGCGGAAACCTACAACTTCTTGATGAAGCAGGTCAAAGTTATATTGCACCCCGTAAGCGTGGCACTGTGATTCTGTTTGACTCCCGCACAATGCACAGAGTTCTTAAGGTTACAAAAGGAACTCGCAAGAGTTTGGTAGGTTGGACAGTTGGACCCCGCTGGAAGTGAGGTAAATTATGGCAGAACAAATGACAGAAGAGCAGCTGCAATGGCAGGAGCGGCAGAACACTGGTACTGCTTGGACACGTAACGAATCCTTTGAAAAGAATGGATACTTGGTTCTCAAAGACCTATGGAATCCAGAAGAGCTCTACCATCCAGTTCCACAAGAACGTGGGCAAATGAATTGGTGGGGTAAAAAAATGGATCAGTTCACGTATCAAGAAGTAGAGATGCAAGTTGAAGGATCTCTTGCACGTTATTGGCATCCACAATATCGTGAGATTCATTGCGGTATTCGTATGAAACTAGAGAAAGAACTGGGTCGTAAACTGTATAACACATATTATTACGACCGTTATTACTTCCCAGGACAAGAACTCACTCGTCACGCAGACCGTGATGCCTGTGAGATTTCTGTGACGGTTCATATCAGCACTAATCTACAGGAAGAGTGGCCAATCTGGATTAAGACTCCAGACACTTATGCAGATAAAAAGAAAACACAGGTGTTAGTTCCTGGTGAAAATCGTTCCGTGATTTTGAAACCTGGTGATGGTATGGTTTATAAAGGATGCGAACGTCCTCACTGGCGTGATCCGATGCCTAGTGGTAAGAAAAAAAGGTTTGGAAAAAATCAAGAAGAACTTTATTATCATCAAATTTTCTTCCATTACGTTCTTCAAGACGGGCAACGTGCTCATTGTGCTTGGGACAGAGCACGATAAATAAATAAAACAAAGAGTAAGTAGAAAGAAGTGCCACTCAATTTTCCGAATAGTCCTGGAATAGGAAGTGTATATACAGATGCCACATCAGGTTTCTCTTATGAATGGGATGGAACTTTATGGAAAAGTTATAGTGCAGCAAGTTCATCAAATATTAAGATTTTAGATGATATTAGCGGAAGTTTCAATGGTTCCACTCAAACATTTACACTTACATCTGGTGGAATTTCGTTTGTTCCTGCAAGTGCACAATCATTAATTATTACTCTTGGTGGTGTAACTCAAAAACCAGTAACTGATTATACAGTAAGCACCACAAATATTACTTTTACTGATGCACCACAGGCAACATTAAGTTTCTCTGGTATTTCTCTTGGTCCTGCTGTTCCTCTCCCTTATGCAAATGACGGGAACATTTATATTCGTAATACTTATACTGGCGCAGGAACTACAGGTCCTTTTAGTTTCCCAGAAGGATATACAGTAGGTTATTTGGATGTCTACCGCAATGGAGTTCGCCTACGTTCTGGTAGTGACTTTGTTGGAACAAGTGGAACAAACTTCTTCTTAACTGATGCTGCAGCGGTTAATGATGAAATTGAAGCTATTGGTTACAAAGTTTCTTCTCTTGTTCAGGCAAATTCAAATTTAGATAATTTAAATGTTACTGGCATTACCACTACTGGAAGACTACAAGTTACGACTAATGCTAATATTGTCGGTATTGTAACTGCATCAAGTTTTGTTGGGAATTTAACTGGAACTGCATCAACTGCAAGTTTCGCAACGACTTCATTTGGATTATCAGGAAGTCCTAATATTACAATTGGAAATCTGACGGGTGTTGCTGCTACATTTACTGGTAATGTCTCTATTGCTGGAACATTAACTTATGAAGATGTGACTAATGTTGATTCAGTTGGATTAGTTACAGCTAGAACTGGCGTAAAAGTTACTGCAGGTGGTGTTGATATTACTGCTGGTGGTCTTAATGTCACGGCAGGTGTTTCAACGTTTGCTGGTATTACAACAGTTACTGGAGAGACTTTATTTGCAAAACAATTAAACGTTTCTGGTGTCGTAACTGCAACAGATTTTAATTCTTTATCCGATGTCAACTATAAAGAAAATATTTCTACAGTTCCTGACGCATTATCAAAGGTAGAACAACTACGTGGTGTCAAGTTTGATTGGAAGGAAAGTGGTCTTCCTTCTTATGGTGTGATTGCACAAGAACTAAAAGAAATTCTGCCAGAACTTGTACACGGAGACGATCCTAAAACAGTGAACTACAACGGTATTATTGGTGTTCTTATTGAAGCGATCAAAGAATTAAAAGCAGAAATAGAAGAGTTTAAGAAAAAAGATTCATAAATACTTCTTGTAAGTGCCGAGTGGAGACACGAAGATGGCCAAGAGAACCTCTTGCATAATGGGAGGGTGAATAGATGGCAATACAAATATCAGGAACTACTGTCATTGACAATAGTAGAAATTTAGCAAATATTGCTACATTTGACAGCACAATTGCATCTATTTGGGATCAAGTTACAACCACAGCAACATCAAAAACTCTTGTAAATAGGGAATACTGTGTAGTAACTGCTTCAGGACAAACAATCACTCTTCCCGCATCTCCAAGTGCTGGATGGGAAGTTACGATTAGTGTTGGGGCTTTTTCCGATACTATTATTGGTAGAAACGGTCAAAATATTATGAGCGTTGCTGAAGATATGACTGTTGATGTTCAGAATGCCACCATAAATTTAATTTTTATAGACGCAACAAGAGGTTGGAGGATTTCTTAAATGTCTAATATTACTCAATTTTTTCCAGCACCATCATCCAGTTCTGGTGGAAAAACAATTTCTGGTTCAGGAAAATTAAATAGAGAAATTTATCTAGGACCTGCATCAGTTAAATGGATTGTCCCACCTAATATAACAGAAGTAGAAGTTCACTGTTGGGGTGGTGGCGGTAATGGTGGAACCGGATCAGGATCTGGTCTATTAGGTGGCGGTGGAGGTGGAGGTGGTGGTGGATATGTAACTCACGTTTACCCAGTGTCTGCGGGACAAGTTTTATCAATCACTGTAGGTGGTAATGGTGGAACATCAAGCGTAAGTTGCCCAGCACAATCTCCAACAAGCCCAATTAGTGCTACTGGAGGATCATCTGGATCTCCAGGACCAGGTGGAGCAGGCGGTTCTGGAGGTTCTGGAACATATTCTATAGCACCAGGAATAAGTACATCAAGCACTTTTGCTGCTTCAGGTGGAAGCGGAGGAGCTGGGTCTCCCAATTATTCTTATCCATTACCTTCAGTAGGCGGCGGTGGGGGTGCTGCGGGTTCTTGGTTAGGAACAGGAGGAAATGGTGGTGCAGGTTATGCCTACGGAGCAACTGGCGGTGGTATTGGTGGTCCAGGAATCACTGGCGCCGGTTCTGTATTTAATCTAGGTGGACCTGGAATCAAAACAACAACAGTTAAAGGTTATGCTCATACAGTTGCAATATCAACTGCCTTTAATACTGCAATAGATTATGAACATTATAGAACTGTAACACAATCAATAGGATTTGGCGTTACAGCTTCATCAACTGCATATTGGTCAAATTCATCAGATAAAATATCTGTGGGTATAACTACTGTACCTAGACCTTGGTTCTATGTACAAGATGCTGTAGGATTTGGTTCAATCGGAGGAGCTGGTTGGGGAGGTTACGTCACTCAATCAGGCGATGCTTATCGTGGATCCGATTTTCTTGGTGGCACTGCTAGTATGAGTGTACCGAACGTGACTTCCGATCTCGTTGCATTAGGTAATCCGTCTTCTGTGGGAGGTGGTGGAGGGGGAGGAAGTCAACATCCAAGCACGTCTTATACTCGTGGTGCTACGGGAGGAGTTGGTTGCGTTATAATTTATTACTAATTAAAACTTAAGGGGAGTACTAAAATGTCTAAATGGGCTAGAGTTAATTTAGAACAAAAATCACCTATTTTAGAAGTTATAAATTATGATCCGCAAGGAGTTATTAATGAACAATTTCTAGATGAGTTTTTGCTTTGTCCAGATGAAGTTAATAGGGGATATGAATATAATCCAGAAACTGGAGAATTTACTCTTCCAGAAGGATATGCAAAGCATCCCCATTTTGAAGCTATGGGATATGTTCCACAAGGAGATTGTGAATTAGATGAAAATGGATTTATTATTCTTCCACCTCCTCCACCCGCCCCACCCGAACCAAAATATATCTCTTTAGATGAATTTCGCTCTCAACTTACATTAACTGAAAAAATTCTCTGGGATAATCCAGAATCAGGAACTGTGGTACAAGGAGCAACAATTAAAACCATTAAGCAAGAGTTTCCTCTTCTTGTTGAGGCAGAATCAACGGTAGAAATTCTTGACTTACTTGAAGAAAAATCTATTATTGGTGAGGGAAGAGCATCTGAAATTTACAATCATTTTAATTGAGTTGAATTGTTAGACTAATATTAGATTTAATATTGAGTGTAAAGACTGAAAATGTTTGATATAAATATCTAAAAAGTAATAATAAGATGTCAAGGGCTTCCAACCTTGCGGGGTTTTCTACAAGTATTCAATCAGTAGCACCAAACAACTTGGTTGTCGGTGTTGTAACTGCTACAACTTTTAGTGGAAATGTAACTGGAAATGCAACTGGACTATCAGGAACTCCAAATCTTAATGTTGGAGTTGTTACAGCATCAAGTTTTGTTGGAAACTTAACTGGAACTGCGTCAACAGCAACGGCGGCATCCACTGCTTATGGACTAACAGGAACACCCAACTTAAATGTTGGAGTTGTAACTGCTACAACTTTTAGTGGAAACTTAACTGGTATTGCAACAAACGTAAGAGGTAGTGCAGGTAGAGTACTTTATAATTCTTCAACTGATACAACAGCAACAAGCGGAAACTTAACGTTTGATGGTACAACACTAGCAGTTAACTCAACTCCAGGTTCAAATACCAGCGCACTTGCAATCACTGGAACTCCTTTTGGTAGCAACACCAAGAATGGATTACTTGGAGTTGGAACTCTTGGATTTACTGATATCAATCTGGTTGCAAACTTTGCAGGAAATGTGAATAGTTATGCACAGATTATTCTACAGAACTTAAACAGTGGTAATGCTGCATCTGCTGACTTTATTGTTAATAGTGATAGTCCATTAGGACAAACTTATTATGGCGACTTTGGTATTAATGGAACTGCTTTTAGTGGTGGCGGTCCTTTTGGTGATACAAGCGGAACTTATCTTTATTCCAAAGGTGGAACTCTTTCTGTTGGAACTGATGATGCTCAAGATTTTAGAATTGCAACAGGAAGTGCTGTAGCAACACCAGTTACAAGAGTTACTGTAACAGGTATTGGTGGTTCTGTTGGTATTGGAACCACACAACCAACAACAACTTTACAAGTTCAAGGAAGTTCTACTGCAAGTGACACAAGACTTCTGTCAGTTGGAGAAAGAACAACAATCATTAATGGAAACACTGCAAGTTTAGTTTATAATACTGGTGGTGGTAATATTGCAATCTGTACGAATGCAAGTGCTGATATTACACTTTCAGTGACTGGTATTCCTACTGATACTTCTTTCAATAACACAGCAATTTCTTTTAGCGTGTTTATTAATCAAACTGGAACTGCAAGAAGTTGTACTGCAGTTACACTGAATGGATTTAATGCAACTATTCGTTGGGCTGGTGGTTCATTAGGAAATGCCACTGCAGGTGTAACAACAACAAACGGAATGGATATTTACAGTTTTACTGGAATTAATACGGTAGGATCAGCATCAACAACAGCAAACTATTATTTACTTGGAGTGGTGAATGGAGGTTTTAAATGAGTCCTCTAGTATCAAGGATTAATTATATTCAAGCACTCATTAAAGCAAAAAAAGGATTTCCTTCAGTCCTCACTTCGGGAACTGTATCTGGATCAACATCTGTTGGGTCTACACTTACATACACAATTGCAACTTTTTTTGGAAATCCTACACCAACCGTTACCTACATTTGGTATTCTGGAGTTACACAAGTAGCATCAAATGTCACTACATATACTGTTCAAAATTCTGACTTGGGAAATACTATAACCGTAGTTGCAACAGCTGTAAATTCATTTGGGACCATATCTGCAACATCAAATGGGGTTGCAATTCCAATACCATTTGCCACCTTTACTGTGGATATTTGGGGTGGTGATGGAGGTGCTGCTTATATATCTCCAGGGCCTGGATCTGGTGCGGGTGGTGTAGGTGGAGGTTTCGCCCAAGGTGGATATGCAAGATATCAAATATCTGCACCTGTTTTTGCAAGTATGAGATTTTATGTTGGAGCAAGTGCAGGTGCTAATTCTACCGCGCCACCTATTGGATATACAAGAGGAGGAATCACTGCTTCTGCTGGAGGCGCTGGAGGTGCAGGAGGTGGAGGAAACTCTAGTGCTATAGAATATGCACCATCACCATCTGGTCCATATACTTGGTTAGCTGTTGTTGGTGGTGGAGGTGGAGCTGGTGTAGACTTGAATGGAAGTTATAACAGTGGTGGAAGAGGAAATGGATATGGTGGTGGAGAAAGTGCGAGTGGATCTGGTGGTTCACAAGGATCTCCATCTAATGGTGGTAATGGAGTAAATTCAAACCCACAATTTTCTGGAGCAGGTGGAGGAGGAGCAGGTGGTGGATCTGCTGGAAGTGGTTCTGGCGGCGGTGGTGGTGGAGCAGGAAATCAAAATCCTGCAGTAAGCATACCTGGAGGATATATTAATCGTCCATCATCTAGCACAGGTGGATCAAACCATCCACAAAATTCATCACGATCTTCACTTAATGGCATTGATGGAAGAATTCATATTATAACAGAACCAGGATCTACTATTCAACTTGATACTGGATCTGCTTCTTATACATATCCAATTCAGTCATTTAAATAAAAATTTAATTAACCAATAAGAATAAATATTTAAAACTATAAAATCAAAATGTCTGTACCTGTAGTCAATATCGTAATTGAAAAAGGAACGGATTTTGAAGCGACTTATAAGGTCACAAATCCAGATAGTTCTGTTTACTCATTAACGAATCAATCAGCAACAGCAAAGATTCGTAAGCACCCTGGTGCAACAACATCAAAGTCTTTTATAACTTCAATTACTTCTGGAATTGGTCAAATCAAAATCTCAATGGCATCTACAATTACAGCACAGTTGAGTGAAGGAAGAAATTACTATGATGTGATTGTTACTAACGGAACAAGTGGTAAAGTTACAAAAGTTTTTGAAGGAACAGCAATAGTAAAAAATAGTATATCCATATGACTTACAGTGTTTCGGTTTCTGGTATAACTTCTTCTTATTCAGTTGTAGTTGAAAGTAATCAATTTAGAGTTACACAGGAGACAGCAGCAATGGCAGGTAGTTTATCAGAGTTGTCAGATGTAGATACTAGTGGTATTCAGGATAGTTATGTATTGATGTATGATGCCACAACACAAAAATACAAAGGAGTTAATCCCGATACGGTTCTTTCTAAAGCAACAACAGAGCCAATATCTCCAGGATTACCTGCGGACTTTGAAGCACAATTGGATGTAGATTTAGATAATCGCATTAACCTTGATGGTGGTGGTTTTTAAATCAATAAATAATAAAAAAAGAGTAGAGAAAAATGGCAGCTCCTGTTTTACAGTTTAAGAGAGGTCTAGCCACTAATGTTGGTTTAGCATCCTTTAAAGCAGGTGAACCCGGTTTTACAACCGATAAATATGATTTTTATATTGGTTTAGACGCAACTGCCACAAACCAAAAGTTTTTTGGTAGTGCTCGTTATTGGAAAAGAGAAGATGCAACCAATGCGGCACAAGTTAAATTAGTTGATAAAGATGGAACTAATTTTATTGGAATTGCTGCCTCCAATACTCTTTCAGGTATAGCAACATATCGTCTTCCAAATACTACAAACGGGACTACTGGCGACTTTTTAAAACTTAAATCAGCATCAGGTGGTTATTATGACTTAGAGTGGGCATCTGTTCCCTCTGGAAGTTTTACAATTAATGGAGACACTGGAACTGATAATTTTACAACAGGCGAAACACTAACATTTGCTGGTACTGCGAAAGAAATTGAAACCGCAGTCACTAATAATCAGGTTCAAATTGGTCTTCCAAATGACGTAGATATTGCAAATAATTTTAAAGTTACTGGTCTCTCAACTTTTATAGGTGCAGTTACAGGCACCATATCAACCGCAACTAGAGCAACAACAGTTGATGTAACAACTGCTCCTAATGGTGTTTATTATCCTGCATTACTGAACAATTATGCAACTGCAAATGGATATACTGTTTATTCGGATGCTGGAATTTATTATATTGCACAAACGGATACTCTTTATATTAATGGAAACTTAAGTGTCGGTGGTACTACTGGTACTTTAAACGTTGGTACTCTGACTGTTAAAGATAAAGATATTGTTCTTGGATTTACGACTGACGCAAATAATAATGATGTTTCTACTGACTCTACAGCATCTCACGGTGGTATTGCCATAGCATCAACCACAGGATCACCACTCTTCAATATGCCTCTGGTGGGAGGAGGCATTAATAGCAATCCATTCACATATAAGCAATTTATGTGGATTGCTCAGGGTACAACTGGTTTCTCTGGAATGGGAACCGATTCCTGGGTGTCAAACTATCCTATTGCAATTGGCACTGCAACTGTACAAAATAACAGTAGATTTACAGTTGGAGCAGGTTATACATTCTATGATACTTATCTTGATGCAACAGCAAACGATCTTCGTGTAAGAAATATTAATGCCGGTATTATTACTGCAACAACATTCAGCGGCACATTTAGTGGTAATTCAACATCAGCAGATCAGGTCAAAACTGTCACCGCAGCAAATAATGCAGCAAACTATTATGTAACCTTTGTTGATAGTCATAATGGTTCGGCAACAGCAGAAACCGTTTATACTGATGACGGCATTTATTACAACCCAGGCACTAATACTTTTACTACACAGTACGGTTACTTCACAGGCAACGTAACTGTTGATGGCACAATCACTGGTACTGCAACCACTGCAACTCGCGCAACACTTATTGATACAACTGCAACTTCATCAAATGCAGACTACTATGTCACTTTTGTTGATACACTTGCAGGACAAACTGGTGAAACACTAAGAGTTGGTGCTGGTCTATCAATCAACCCATCTACAGGTAATGTAGGCGTCAGCAGCATCCTCAGCGTTGGTAGTGTTAGTGCGGTTAATGCTTATATTAAAGCAGGTGGTGGTTCAAATGCACTGTACCTCTACAGCAATGGTGATGTTTCGTTCCAAGCAAAAGCAGTTGTAAATGAAATTAGAAGCGCAAGTGATTCTAATACACTAATTACATTATCAGGTCTAAATGCTACTTTTGCAAATCACGTTAAAGTCACTGGCATCACAACCACTGGTACTTTAGTTCTTAACGGAACTCCTGGTGTTGCAATTACTGCAATTTCTTCAAGCACTACACTTGCAGAAAACAGCAACGCATATCTACCAACACAAGCAGCAGTTAAGGCTTATGTTGATGCAGTTGATGTAACAACTGGAATTGCTGGTGATACTGGCACTGGTACAGTCAATACATCACAGACCCTGACAATTGCTGGTACTGCAGGAGAGATTGAAACTTCTGCTTCATCACAAACAATCACTGTTGGATTACCTAATGACGTAATTGTTGGAACTTCTCTAAGTGCTCCAACAGTTAAAACTGCAACTCTGCAGCACAGAAATGGTACGCAGGCTGCAACGATTGATACTTCAGGAAACATCACTGCATCCCAGAACCTGACCGTCACTGGAAACCTATACGTTAATGGTTCTACAACTCAAGTCAATACCACTTCAGTTACTGTAGAAGATAGAACTCTTGAACTTGGTTTAGTTGATGGATCTGCTCCTGGTTCAACAACTACCTGGGACCTAGGTGTTCTGTTTAATTACTATGACGGAAGTGCAAAGAAATCAGCACTTGTATGGGAACAAGGTGATGCAAGATTTAAGTTAGGTTCTGTTATTTCCGCAGGTGCTGATGGAACTGGAACCAGTGACCCACAAATCACCTTCTCAACATATGCACCTCTTGAAATTGGTGGTCTATGGGTCAATGACTGTGCAGGACAATCACAAGTCATTAACTGCACAGGTTCTACAAGAACTCTAGAGAACATCACCATTGACGCCGGAACTTTCTAAGGTTAATACCATAATCTAAATAGAGGGAGTTCATATCTCCCTCTTTTTTTATGACTGAAGATGACCTAAAAGCAGTTCTTGCAAAGTATCAACAAAAAGCATTTGAACTGTTCAATCAAAATATTGTATTAGAAACTCAAGTAGAGCAATTGAATAAGACGATTGCAGACTTGCAAAAGAAAACAAAAAGAAATACAAAGGAAGAAGACTTTCAATAAATAATAAAAACTCTTATATAAGAGTTTCTATGGTTTCTACCACACATAGAGTTGAATGGCAAATCCAATAATTAAAATCAAACGGTCGGCTGTTGCCGGTAAAATTCCAACAACGACAAGTTTGGAACTTGGGGAATTAGCCATCAATACCTATGACGGTAAAGTTTATATTGAACAAGATCAGGGTGCTGTTGGTGTAGGAACCACAATTATCATCATCAACCCCTGGTCTGTTGGTTTAGGAAGCACAGCATATAACACTTACTTTACTGCTGGATCTGTTGGTATTGGAACCACAAATCCAACAGAACCCGGTTTATCAGTTCTTGGTAAAGTACAAATATATCAAGACAGCAGTTCTAATAATAGAATAATTTTTAGAGGGCAACCAGGTTCCTCTTATCGTTGGAATATTGATAATTATAGTTCCTCTAATCAGTTTAGAATTTTTAGGGAAGATGATGCAACTTCTGCAAATGGTTCTGTTGCAGTAAGTATCAGTACCACTGGCACTGTAACTGCTACAAAATTTTCTGGTGATGGTTCTTTACTCACAGGTATTACTGCCTCTGGTAGTGGTGTTGTAGTTCAAAATCAAGGGTCTAATGTTGGTACTGCTGGTACATTAAACTTCAGTACAAATTTAAATGCAACATTTGCTTCTGGCACTGCAACCATATCTCTTTCTAATAATCCTTCAATCAGTGGTATACTTACAGCAGACCAAGTTTATACCTCAAATAATGGCAATGGAACAAACATAAGAATTGGTGATGATGCTTGGTTAGGTGATATTAACGTAGCAAATACAACTCGTCTCTCCGGTGCTCAAGATGGCACTAAAGGATTTATAGTTTTTGGTAATTCGGATGCTGTTGCTTTAGGTAGAACTGGAACTGGACCATTATATTATGGTGGAAATTTCGAGGTTGCTGGAGTTATAACTGCATCAAGTTTTAATGGCAATGCTTCAAGTGCGACTTATGCATCAACAGCAGGCGTGGCAACCTATGCCACTAATGCTGGTGTAGCAACAGCACTTCAAAACGTAAGAACTTTTGAAATTACTGGAGACGTTGTTGCCTCTGCAATTAGTTTTGATGGAACTGGAAATGTATCTTTAGCAGCAACCATTCAACCAAATAGTGTTGGACTTGGAACAGATACAACTGGTGATTATGTAACCAATATCACAGGAACATCAAACCAAATTACAGTTACGAGTGGAACTGGAGAAGGTTCAACACCAACTTTAAGTATTCCAAATCAATTCACTGCTCCTCAAGATGTAGAAATTACTAGAGATCTACAGGTTAATCGTAACTTAAATGTAAATGGTAATATTACGATTGGTGGTACATCTGCCACAATTTTTTCATCAACACTAAACATCTATGATCCAGATATTGTTCTTGGTTATAGAACAGATGCCTTTGGTAATGATGTTTCCACCGATAATACAGCCAATCATGGTGGTATTGCAATTGCTTCAACCGAAGGTAATCCATTAGTTCAATTATTCATTGCTGGTATTGAAACAAACCCTGCCACATATAAAAAAATTATGTGGTTTAAGGCAGGAGAATTTGCTGGACTTGGAACTGATGCTTGGTTAAGTAACTATGCTGTTGGTATTGGATCAACTCAATTTCCAATAGGAACAAGACTTGCCGCTGGTTCGGTTCAATTTACTCAAAATGATTTAGCAGTCGTAAGAAATGTCAACTCATCTGGCGTCTCCACGCTAGGAACAGTTCAAATATCATCTGGCATTATCACTGCCACAAGTGGTGTTGTAACTTATTATGGTGATGGTTCTAAACTCTCTAATATTATCAGTGGAGTATCTATTTCCACTGATACTACCAACCAAGCACAACTTATACCATATGTAGTATCAACTGGATCTACAACTGGATTTGGTGTTAGTGCATCAGGACTTGTATTTAATCCCTCAACTGATAATCTTGGCATAAACACTTCAACTCCAACACAAACTCTACACGTTCAAGGTAATGCAAGAATTACTGGTGGAATTTATGATTCTAACAATAATGTAGGAACTGCTGGATCTGTTCTTTCTTCTACTGGTACTGGATTATCTTGGATTCCTGCTGCTGCTGGCGGTGGGGGTGCAGGAACTACATTCTTTGGTGCTAAGTTTGATACTAATATTGATAGTACTCTTTATATTCAACCAACAGGAACTTTAGATATTGTAGGTGTTGGTACAACAACGACACAAATTACAACATTCCCTTCTGGATCTAGTGAATATATTATCCATTCCATTCACGTCACAAATATATCTAATGGTGATGCTGAAGTTACAGGTGGATTCTTAATAAACTCAAGAGCAGTTCCCGCATCAATTTCAGTCAGCATCGGTCAAAGTGGAAGAGCAGGTTTTAATACAGTCACAGTGGGTAGTGCGAGTAGTATTGTTCCAGGTATGGCTGTAATTGGTACTGGTAATATTGGTGAAACGACTGGTATTGGATCCACAGCAGGATTCCAGTTCAATACTTATGTGACTAGTGTAGATGGAACTGTAGTGTCATTCAGTAAACCTCTAAGTGGTCGTATTGTCGGTGTTGCAACATTCATACCAACTTCTAAATTTGCATCCAGACTTCCAATTCCTGTTGGATCTGCAGTTGAACTTTTAAAACAACCGATGATTCTTAATGCATTAGACAGTATTGTACTACAATCTACTGGTGCAGGTACTGGTGTTGGTTCAACATCAACCGCAGCAATTTCACAAACATCAGGTTCTAATCTACTAACAGTAACTGCAGGTGCTGCGATTACAAACTTTATTGCAGCAGGTCAATTAATTCAGGGAACAGGTTCTAATACTGGTATTCAAACCAATACTTTTGTTGGTGTTGGTTATACTCCTGGACAATTAACAGTTCCTATGACAAGACCAGCAACATCCACATTAGCATCACAAATTCTTTCATTCACAGAAGTTGTGACTCCACAAGATGGTGCCTTGCAAGCAACAATCGTATATCAAACAACAGCAGATACTTCATTCCAAGGTGGTACTGGTACTGTTGTTGGTATTGTAACTCTGGCATCACAAGCAACATCACCAACTTTAGGTATTACATCTACTGTTCCATTATGCTATTATGGAACTGGAAATACCTATCCATCAGTCATTCAATCCATTCGAGTTACAAATATTTCTGATGGTAGCATCTATCCTGGTGGCGATTATCCCGTATCCGTAGGTATTGGTAATAGTGATACAATATTCTCTTGGTTGGCATATAATATGGTAATTCCAAAGAACTCTTCAATTGAACTTTGTGAAGCACCGAAGAGATTAGGTATCGGTCAATCAATTTTTGCAGTTGCAAGCACTCCATACACAATTGAAATACAAATCGCAGGAAGACAAAAGTTAGTATAATTTATGAGTATTCTTATATCATTACCTTGTTATGGTGGATTGGTCAATGAAAAAACCACCACATCACTTTTTAATCTTGGTAAACTTTTAGTTCGTAATAACATAGACCACGGTATCATGACCGTTGCAAATGAGTCACTGATTACTCACGGACGGTCAAGAATTGCAAACTTCTTTATGAATAATACTGAGTTTGAGTATCTGTTTTGTTTGGATGCTGATGTTGCTTTTCAACCAGAAGATATGTTGAAGTTATATTCATATCAAAAACCAATTGTGTCTGCATCCTATCCTATGAAGACACTCCCAATTCGACATTGTTATGAACTTTATAATCCAGTAAAGTTATGTGGAAATCTTGTGAAGATTGGTGGAATTGGTATGGGATTTGTATTAATTCATCGAAGTGTGTTTGAGAAACTAAATAAGCATTATAGTGAATTAAAATATTTTCCAGGATTGAATAATTCAAACTATCCAATTACTGAAAAAGAATATCATAATTCATATCACTACTTTGCCGAAATGAATAAGGAAGGAAAATATTTGGGAGAAGATATGAGTTTCTTTCATCGTGTGAGTGATATTGGTTATGATGTTTGGATGGATACAAGTATAGAATTACAGCACATCGGTTCTCACGTATTCGGTAAGTAAAATGGCAATTGGAGTATTTGGTCTACAAGTTGCTTATAAACTGAAGAGACTTGAGGTAATGAGTACTGCCAATACTCACGGTTGGTTTGGTGGAGGATTTTTAAATCCAGGAGGATTGACATCAGTAGATCGTGTAGATTTCTCTAATGATTCAATAACGGCATCACTAAGAGGTCCATTAGTAGCAGGAAGATATAGATTATCAGCAACAGGAAACTCTAACTATGGTTGGTTTGGCGGTGGAGGAACAACGAACCCATATACTACAACTTCAACAATACAACGTATAGATTTTTCAAATGATTCATCAACTGCATCACCAAGAGGTCCAATAGGTAGTTCATTCAAAAAAGCACTTGCAGCAACAGGAAACTCTAACTATGGATGGTTTGGTGGAGGTGATGTTAGTGGATCAACAGTGGACCGCATAGATTTTTCAAATGATTCCGGAACAACATCATTGAGAGGTCCATTAAATTTTCCTTCAGGAAATACTGCATTAGCAGCAACAGGAAATTCTAATTATGGTTGGTTTGGTGGTGGTTTTAGTGTTGGAGCTTGGGTATCAGCAGTAAATCGTATAGATTTTTCAAATGATTTACCAATAGCATCAGTTAGAAGTCCAATATTTGCATCAAGATACTTATCAGCAACAGGAAACTCTAACTATGGTTGGTTTGCTGTTGGCCAAGTTCCTGGACCAGCATTTACTTCAAGAGTAGACCGCATAGATTTCTCTAATGATTCTGCTCAGTCATCAACAAGAGGTCCCTTAACTTCTGCAACTGGCTATTACTCGGCAACAGCAAACTCTAATTATGGTTGGTTTGGTGGTGGGCCCGCAACAATAGACCGTATAAATTTTGCAAATGATTCTGTAACATCATCATTAAGAGGTCGATTAACAGTAGGTAGAACTTCTGGAGCAGCAACATCAGGACAAGCAAAAGGACCATCAATCAAACTAGGAAAAACTCTTGGATATGGTTGGATTGGTGGAAATGGATATTATGTTCCTCCATTTACTAAATCAACGTTTTCAACAGTTGACCGCATAGATTTCTCTAATGATTCATCAACAGCATCACCAAGAGGTCTATTAAGTTCAGCAAAAGAGAGCCTAGCAGCAGCAGGAAACTCTAACTATGGTTGGTTTGGTGGTGGTGCTCCTGGACCATTATCAACAGTAGACCGTATAGATTTCTCTAATGATTCTGCAACAGCATCAGTTAGAGGACCATTAAGTTTAACAAGATCTAATGAAGCAGCAACAGGAAACTCTAACTATGGTTGGTTTGGTGCAGGTGTTTCCCCTTCACAAACAGTAGACCGTATAGATTTTTCAAATGATTCAGCAACAGCATCACCAAGAGGAAATCTAATAATTGCTACAAATCAACTTGGAGCAACAGGAAATGCCAGTTACGGTTGGTTTGGTGGCGGGCAAGCACCTGGACCTCCTTATATTGGATACAGTTATGTTCAACGTATAGATTTCTCTAATGATTTGCCAACAGCATCACCAAGAGGTTTATTAAGTGCATCTGGATATATGCTGGCAGCAACGGGGAATTCTAATTATGGATGGTTTGGTTCTCGTTCTCGTGATGGTGGAGCTACTGCAATAACAACAATAGACCGTATCAATTTTTCGAATGATTCTGTAACAGCATCACCAAGAGGTCTTCTGAATATTGGAAGAAGAAGTGCTTCTGCAACAGGGAACTCTAACTATGGTTGGTGGTTTGGTGGTATTTTAAATCCAGGACAACTTTCCGCATACTCTTCAGTGGAGCGTATAGATTTTTCAAATGATTCGGCAACAGCATCAACAAGAGGTAACTTAACCGCAATTAGAAACAATTCAGCAGCAACCTCCAACACACCAATAGGATAAATATCTCAAACTACATCATTTCTTATGAGGCAAAACATTATTATTGTTGATAATTTTTATGAGAATCCATATGAAGTTCGTCAGTATGCACTAAATCTGGAGTATCCACAACCACAAGACGGTTATACATATCCAGGTAGAAACTCAAAAGGAACTTTTTATAATCAAGAGATTCACGATAAGTTTGAACTTCTTTTAGGAAGACGTTTGATTCCAGCACAAGAAGGAAATCACGGCGACTTTAGATTATCATTAGAAACAGATACATTTCAACAAGACATTCATATTGATCCAATCTGGGACTGGGGTTGCGTTCTTTATATGAATCTACCACATCAGTGTATTGATGAGGCAGGAACATCTTTCTGGAAACATAAAAAACTGGGATGGGAAAGATGCCCCGAACAGCACGAAGCAGGTTGGTTTGGTTATACTTCTTATGAAGAAATTAGAGAGGGTATTGTTTATGGCGATGGACTTGATCGTTCCAAGTGGGAGCGATACTGTTTGGCAAATATGCGATATAATAGAGCAGTCATCTTTGATCCAAAACTCTGGCACTCACACGGAGCAAACTTTGGAGATTGTTTAGAAAACGGTAGATTAGTTCAATTGTTCTTTTTTAGTAATGCATAAGACTTATTTTTTTGAAAGTGGATTACCTCGTTCTGGTTCTACATTACTTTCTGCAATTCTAAATCAAAATCCAGACCTTCACTGTGGTGCTATATCTCCTGTGTTGGAGATTATGTATTATACAGAGCAATACTTTGAGGGGTCGGAGCAGGCACTTGCATATCCAAAACCAGCACAGCATCATAAGATTATTTCAAGTGTGATTGATAATTATTATAGTGATAGAGAAGAAAAATATATTGTAGATAAATGCCGTGCTTGGCCAAATAATGTTGACAGAATACAAGAATACATCACAAAGACACCAAAGATTTTGTGTCCCGTAAGAGATGTATTAGAGATTCTTGCATCTTTTATTCAAATGATTCATCGCAATTCAAATCAATTATCATTTGTTGATAAAGCATTAAGAGATTATGGATATGAGGTGAATGATGATAATCGTTGTGATTACCTTATGTGCCCTGAAGGGATTGTAGACCAGTCCTTATATGCCTTCGGAGAGGGATTTAGAAAGGGTTGTGAAAAGTATATGCATATGATTGAGTATAATGACTTGGTGAATCGTCCAGAAGAAACGATGCATAAAGTTTATCAGTTTCTTGAGATTCCCGAATATCAACACGACTTTGGGAATGTAAGTCATAAATACAGGGAGAGAGATAATGAAGTTTACGGATTGAGTGATATGCACGAAGTTCGTAAGCAAGTCAAAAGAACTTCTAAAAGACCCGAAGAAGTTTTGAGTGATTATGTATTGAATAAGTATTCTGGTATGGAATTTTGGAGAAAGGCAAAACAACCAATCAGTTTGTTTATCTAAATGACAATCAATAATAACAATATATTTGGAGCATTTACTCTTAATGATGCAAGAGGGTCACGACTGACTGGTGATTGGTTGAATAAAGAGTTTGTTGCGAATTATGGTTGGTTTGGTGGTGGTACTCCAGGACCAGTATCAACAGTAGACCGTATAGATTTTTCGAATGATACTGGGACAATATCACCTAGAGGTTCTTTGAGTACTGCAAGATGGTTGACAGCAGCAACAGGAAACTCTAATTATGGTTGGTTTGGGGGAGGTTCTCAACCAGCAACAACATTTTCAAAAGTAGACCGAATAGATTTTTCTAATGATTCTTCAACAACATCAGTAAGAGGTCCATTAAGTTCAGAAAGAAATGGTATGGGAGCAACAGGAAACTCTAACTATGGTTGGTTTGGTGGTGGTTTTCAATTATCAACAGTAGAACGTATCGATTTTTCTAATGATTCTTCAACAGCATCACAAAGAGGTCCATTAAGTTTAGCAAGATATAGATTCGGAGGAGCAACAGGAAACTCCAACTATGGTTGGTTTGGTGGAGGTACATTTGCACTATCAGTATATTCAAGAGTAGACCGCATAGATTTTTCTAATGATGTATCAACGGCATCACCAAGAGGTTCGTTAAGTTTAACAAGATATGGTATAGGAGCAACAGGAAACTCCAACTATGGTTGGTTTGGTGGTGGTTATTCGGGAACTATTAGTTCAATACACTATTCCATAGTAGACCGTATAGATTTTTCTAATGATTCAGTAAGAGCATCCGTTAGAGGTCCATTAAGTTCAACAAGATATCAAGCAGCAGCAACAGGAAACTCTAATTATGGTTGGTGGGGTGGAGGTGGTAGATTTCCTTCTGTTCCTTCTCCTGCATTATCAACAGTAGACCGTATAGATTTTGCAAATGATTCTGTATCAGCACCTTCAAGAAATCTATTAACTTCTGCAAGATATGGTCATGCAGCAACATCAGGAGTTCTCAATATTCGCAGACAAAAAGCAGGGAATTATGGTTGGTTTGGTGGTGGACAAACACCGGCAATACCAGGAATAGTTTCAACAGTAGATCGTGTAGATTTTACAAATGATTTAGCAACAGCATCAGTTAGAGGTTCTTTAAATTTAAGATCTGCAGCAGCAGCAACAGGAAACTCTAATTATGGTTGGTTTGGGGGAGGCACCCCTGGTCCACTATCAACAGTAGACCGTATAGATTTCTCAAATGATTCTGCAACAGCATCACCAAGAGGTCCATTAACCTTAGCAAGATCTATTTTAGCAGCAACAGGAAACTCTAATTATGGATGGTTTGGTGGGGGTTCTGGACCAGTATCAACAGTAGACCGTATAGATTTCTCAAATGATTCTGCAACAGCATCACCAAGAGGACCAATAATTGCTACAAGATATTTGGCAGCAACAGGAAACTCTAACTATGGTTGGTTTGGTGGCGGTTCTGCAGGAGCTTTAGTAAATCGTATAGATTTCTCAAATGATTCTGCAACAGCATCACCAAGAGGTCCATTAAGTTTATCAAGAGATAGATTAGCAGCAACAGGAAACTCTAACTATGGTTGGTTTGGTGGCGGTTCTCCAGCAAGATCAACAGTAGACCGTATAGATTTTTCAAATGATAACATAACAGCATCACTAAGAGGATCATTAACTGGAACGAGATATAATGCTGGAGCAACAGGAAACTCTAATTATGGTTGGTTTGGGGGAGGCACCCCTGGTCCATTATCAACAACAGATCGAATTGCATTTTCAAATGACTTAGTGACGGCATCGCCAAGAGGGTTATTAAGTCTAGCAAGATTTTTTCCAGTAGCAACCTCCAACACACCAATGGGATAAAATATGAAATCAGGAGCAAGTGAAAGTTCTTATTTTTTTCTTGAAGAATATTATAAGTTTCCAGAAAACATTATAGTTTCTCATTTACCACAAGAACTTCAACAATCAAATAAACCAGTCAAAGTATTGTGGTCGCAACATTCTTATGACCAACCACATTATCTCAATTTTGATTTTTCAATTTGTGATTTAATTGTTTCTCCATCCAACTGGTGCAGAGAGCAGTTCATCAAGTATCATCATATTCCAGAAGATAAAATCGTCACAATTCCAACAGGAGTATCAAAGCAATTTACATACTCCAACAAAAAATCAAAGACATTCATTTATACTTCCATACCATACAAAGGTCTTGAAGTATTGGCACAAATCATTCCTCATATTCCTGAGGCAACATTCAAAATTTTCTCTGCGATGAATCTTTATGATATTCAAGAAGACCCATACACAGAACTTTATGAATATCTCAAATCACTTCCAAATGTAATCTATTCACCAGCAGTAGACCAAGCAGAACTCATAGAGCACTTACAAGATGCAGCATTCTTCATTCATCCAAACATCTGGGAAGAAACATTTTGTGTTTCACTTGCAGAAGCAATGTCTTGTGGATGCTTTCCAATTCTGACTGATATTGGAGCACTACCCGAAGTATCCAATGAGATTGCGAATATTGTTTCAATGGAAGGCACAAGAACCACCAGAGGATACGAAGTTACAGACAACTTCCTAAATAACTTTATAGATGCCTGTAAATCTGCTCTATATTTCTTTGATAATGACAGGCAATATTACGATCAAATTTCACAATCAGTTTCATATTATGCTACTGAAACTTATGATTGGAAAAAAATTGCAAACGTTTGGAAACAAACATTAGAACCATTTAGTAAAAACACTATGACTGAAAATTGTAATCAATTGCAAGTTGTTTCTCCAGAAGAAGCAGTAAGTAACGAAGAATATTTACAACAAGCATTTCAGGAAGTGCTTCGCTGGGAAGAGGCAGATAAAGAACTTGCACAAGGAAGAACCAATTTCCAGATTGAAAAGTTCTTTCTGTTAGAGCAATACACAGTTCCTGCAGCATTCCAGGCAGCAATTAAGAATCGTCGCATTCTTGCTGAAGGTTATATGCAGAAACTGATTGAGATGAAAGAGAAGGTTCGTGAGTTTGAGTATCGTTGGAAAGGTAAGAATACTGATGAACCTGTAGAGTGGCATACATCAGGACCTAATGGTGGTTCTACAAAACTCTACTGGCACGATTTGGATTCACTATCAATTCAAAACTACTTGAAATCTTGTGAATTAGAAATTCGTGACCGTATTCAGCAAATGAATTTCTTTGATAAGATGATTAATAAACTAATTGAACTCAACGGCGGTAAGACTGTCACTCGTGAGCAGTTTGAAGCAGAGGACCACGTTTATTGGGAACGTCGTTTTGCAGAGCAATCTCTGGATGAAATGGTAAGTTCTAAGACTGGTATTAGTATTGGTAATCTTCACTCCATGAGAAGAGGAACTGCGCCAACATTAATCAGTGAAGACACAAACCGTATTAAGAATGGTTATGGTTCTCTTGCCGATGCAATTAATGACCCAGAAAGATTCTTGAATACTCTGCAAGAAAAAGTTCTTCGTGGTATTGAAGAAGTGACAAATACTGACCTTGGTTTGCTTGCTCCTGGAACTGAACAACATCAACAACTTTTAGAATCCAGAAATCCATAAAGGAGACAATAAATGCCAGCAGGAGACGTATTTGGACTTGATGGGATTTTTCTAAACAAATCAAATCCTATTACGGTTTCTTCTATAGGAATCAATTCCACTGCTTCTGGTGCTGGCATTGCTGTTACTGGTGGTATTTTAGATACAGTTGCGGGTATTGCGACTCTTACTCTTTCAAGTGCTGCTGGTCTTTCTACAACACCTTTTTATACTGGTGCGAAGATTGCAGTTGCAGGTCTTGGTGATACTACTGGTGTAGCATATACTGGATATAATGGAGTTTTTGTAGTCACAGGATTTGCAGGAACTACAACAGTTTCTTATGCAACTACTGGTTATGTTGGCAGTGTAACTGCTGGCATTACCACAACTGGTTTGGTAATGTTAGTTACTGATACACAAGTCACCAATACCACTTGGAGTAATGCTCAAACTCACGGTTGGTTTGGTGGTGGACAATCTCCATCAGGTGTATCAAGAATAGACCGTATAGATTTCTCTAATGATTCTATAACAGCATCTGTTAGGGGACCATTAAGTTCCGTAAGATATAATTTGGGAGCAACAGGAAACTCTAATTATGGTTGGTTTGGTGGTGGTTTTATATTATCAACAGTAGGTCGTATAGATTTCTCTAATGATTCTGCAACAACATCAGTTAGAGGACCATTAAGTTTAGCAAGAATATCTCCAACAGCAACAGGAAACTCTAATTATGGATGGTTTGGTGGTGGTAATTTAGGGTCTCCAGCTGCTTTTGCTGCAGTATCAACAGTAGACCGTATAGATTTCTCCAATGATTCCTCAACAACATCAGCAAGAGGTCCATTAAGTCAATCAAAACAAGCAACGGCAGCAGCAGCAAACTCTAACTATGGTTGGTTTGGTGGTGGTACTATCCCTGGGTCGCCATTAACAATATATTCAACAGTAGACCGTATAGATTTCTCCAATGATTCTAGAACAGCATCACCAAGAGGACCATTAAGTTCCACAAGAAGAAATTTTTCAGCAACAGGAAACTCTAATTATGGTTGGTTTAGCGGTAGTAGTATATCAACAGTAGACCGTATAGATTTTTCAAATGATTCCACAACAACATCAGTTAGAGGTCCATTAAGTTTAGCAAGAACAGGTTCGGCATCAACAGGAAACTCTAACTATGGTTGGTGGGGAGGTAATTATATTTTTCCGGCAACATATAACTCGACAGTGGACCGTATAGATTTTTCCAATGATTCTGTAACAGCATCAGTTAGAGGACCATTAAGTGCAGCAAGAGGATATTTAGCAGCAACATCAGGACAGGCAAGATCTTCAAGCACTCGTCTACAAAAAGCAGGGAATTATGGTTGGTTTGGTGGTGGTATAAACCAAGTTCCATTTCCAATAGTATGGGTATCAAGAGTAGACCGTATTGATTTCTCAAATGATTCTATAACAGCATCTCCAAGAGGCGTACTTTCTTCATCACTTGCGGAAAGTGCAGCAACAGGAAACTCTAACTATGGTTGGTTTGGTGGTGGTTCAACTCCAACATCAGTATCAAGAGTAGACCGTATAGATTTCTCGAATGATTCTTCCACGGCATCAGTTAGAGGTCCATTAAGTTTAGCAAGATTTGATTTAGCAGCAACAGGAAACTCTAATTATGGTTGGTTTGGTGGTGGTTTTATTCCTAGTTCAACGAGACTATCAAGAGTAGACCGTATAAATTTTGCAAATGATTCCGCAACAGCATCAGTTAGAGGTCCATTAAGTTTAGAAAGGTTTCATTTAGCAGCAACAGGAAACTCTAATTATGGTTGGTTTGGTGGTGGTTATAATCCTGCTCTTGGTGGATATCCAAATAACATTATATCAACAGTAGACCGTATTGATTTCTCTAATGATTCTTCCACGGCATCACCAAGAGGTCCATTATCTTCTAGTAGGTATGGTTTAGCTGCAACAGGAAACTCTAACTATGGATGGTTTGGTGGATATTCTGCTTCATCTAGAATAGACCGTATTGATTTCTCGAATGATTCTACAACAGCATCACCAAGAGGTGTATTATCTTCAACTAGAAGATATGTGGCAGCAACAGGAAACTCTAACTATGGTTGGTGGGGTGGTGGTAATCCTGCACCTTATTCTACGGTAGATCGTATTAATTTTTCCAATGATACTGGAACAGCATCTCCAAGAGGAGTATTGGGTTTAGCAAGACCTTATATAGCAGCAACCTCCAACACACCAATAGGATAAATACCTCCAACTACATTATTAGTAATGAATTTATTATCCAAAGTTTTGATTGCACCAAAAGTCATCAGTCAAGAAGGTATTGATGCACTGGTTCATCATATGAAAACTTCAAAAACAGAAGACCTTTCAGTATTCGACCCAGATAAATCCAATCAGACAAGATCTACTGAATGGATTACCGATAAGAAAACAAGAGATACCCAGATTGCTCCAATTGAACCTGTATTTCCACAGGTCAATGAATTGATGCATCATATTGTAAAGCAAGTCATCAATCCTTTTTATCAGTTTGAAGTGGATAGTAGTGAAGTTCCACAACTACTTTGTTATGGTGTAGGAGGTCATTACCAACCTCATATTGATGGTGAAGGTATATGGACTGCACCAGACCAAACACAAATTTGGAGAAAGACAGTAGACCGTGATTTGTCGATGGTCTTATATCTCAACAATGAGTTTGGAGGTGGTGATTTTGTATTTCCAGACCTTCATATTCGTGTTCGTCCTGAGCCTGGTCTTTTAGTATGCTTTCCTTCTAACAGATATTATAGACACGGAGTAGAACCAGTCACCAAAGGAAACAGATATTCTATGGTGACTTGGATGACTGTAAAAGGATTTGAGAGTATGGAAACTCAATCTAATAATCTCAAATCTAAATATGGTGTATGCTAAAGAAAAATGATTACTTATACTTGGAGTATTTCTAGATTAGACTGTGCTCCATCAGAAAATGGATTATCCAATGTAGTTAAAATGATTTATTGGGGACTTACAGGAACAGATGAGAATGGAATAACTGCATCTTTCAATAGCTCTTACCCTCTTCCATCACCAAGTCCAGAAGAATTTACTGATTATTCAACTCTAACCAAAGAAACTGTGATTCGTTGGTTGGAAAGTAATCTTATTGGTGTTGAAAATTTACAAACAGCACTTGCAAATAAGATTGCGAGTAAGTACAATCCTCCTATTATTCCATTACCTCTTCCTTGGGCAGTGGTAGAAGAACCTATAGTAACTGAAGAACCAGCAACTAAAACACTTGACGACCAATAAGTCTTGTGATATGATAATAAGGTCTTCAACATCCTTGTATCTTTGTAAATCAAGACCTATTCTGGTGGTATAATAAGAGGAGATTTCTCTCCTCTTTTTTCTTATATAAATTACTTTAGATATTAAACAATTATGAATTTTGTCGTTTATTCCAAAGAAAATTGTCCTTACTGTCATAAAATTAAAACTGTATTAGAATTGACAGGAAGCGACTTTGTGGTGTATAATCTTAACGAACACTTTACCAAAGATCAGTTTTATGCCGAGTTTGGTGAAGATTCTACATTTCCTCAAGTTATGTATGGTTCCAAGAAACTTGGTGGATGTGCTGATACAGTTAAGTTCCTGAAGGAGCAGAAAATGGCACAATGTCAAACCTAAATAAAGATATCACACCAAATCGTGGTGTCGAACTTATGCTCTCAGGGGGAAAAACAAAGAAACCAAAATTATTTCATATCATATTTGAAAAACTGATTTGCATTCTTAAAAGAGAAATCACAATCTATTTTGAATTTTCAATTCAGTCAAGGAAAGTAAATTAACTTCCCAGGAGAAAAAAAATGTTGGCAGCCAGTATAGTCATCGGTTCGTTTGTAACCATCCTTTTTTTCATTGTTGGTCTCGTAACCGGTTGGGTTGCCAGAGAATATATGATGAACTATCGTGAAATTCCTAAATTACATCCAGAGTGCTATGATGAGCACGGGAATATTATTCCTGATGAAGTAGTTGCAGTAAGTTTCCAAGAAGGTTTCTTTAATGATGATGACGAAGATTACGATGAAGATTAATAATAAATAAAACTACAATTATAATTACACATTAACAATTATGACTGCGACAAAGACAAAACCAAAAACCATTACAAATATTGAATTACCTGCAAATCCGTTTGCATTTGAGGTTCTAAATCTTGTAAATGGGCAAAGAACAAATCTCAAGAAAGTTGAGGTTCTACAGAAATATAAAGATCCATCACTACTTTCAATTCTTATCTGGAACTTTGATGAAAGTTTAACATCATATCTTCCAGAAGGAATTGTTCCTTATTCTAGTGTTGGAGAACAGGGTTCATTTACCGGAACACTCACCGGAAAAATTGATGATGCCGTGAGTAAGATGAGTGAACTTGGATCAAATTCTTTGGGATCACAAGATCAGGGGTTCTCTACCATTCGTAAGGAATACTCCAAGTTTTATAATTTTATAAAGGGTGGTAATGACGGATTGAGTTCTATGCGTCGTGAAACGATGTTTATTAACATTCTTCAAGGTCTTCATCCATTAGAGGCAGAGATTTTATGTTTGGTAAAGGACAAGAAACTTGAAACAAAATATAAAATCACAAAGGAAATTGTTTCCCAGGCATATCCAGAAATTAAGTGGGGTGGTCGTTCGTGAGTCGAGTTGTAAAAATGCCAAATGAAAAAGAAAAGGAAAAATCTGTGGATAATTGGTCTTCTGTAGATAGGGAACAATCTAAATCAAAATATAGTTGTGAAATTATTATTGAGAATGGATCTTATGCCGAAGTTTCCACCAAGAAATGTCCAAGTGATGCACATATTATAGAATATATTGTAAATGAAAAGGTTTGTTATGATCTCACAAGAGGCTTAAGAACAAAATTATTTGATATGTATTATGATAAGTTTGGTCCTAATGTAATTCGAAAGATTGATTGGGGATTTGGGACAATTTCTCCAAGAGTCTGGGGACATGTAGTTCCTGAAAAAAAGAAAAGAAGATAAACTTTTGTGTTGATATCCTAACAAATCATATAAATAAAAATGTAATATAGATTTTTTAGGAGGATTTTATGAACAATCTAATTTCTTATAATCAGTTAAATGGATGGAAACACATAACCGAACCTAGTGAGCAAAATGATTTGGTAGATGATTATTTCAATTGTTTAATTGAGTGTGATGACGATACGCAGTCGTGTAAAAGAATATGTAAACACATTTTAGTTTAATAAAATCTGAGGGGGGGTTGATTCCCCTCTTTTTTGTGCTATAATAAAAAGGAAAACAACTAAAACCTATGAATAGAGATAAACTCAAACTCATAATTAAAAACCTTGAACTTTTAACAGAAACACTCAAAGCAGAAGTGTATTCTAATCCGGGAGCTTATGATTATAGTAATTCTTCATCACGTATTGGTGATGTGGACGACTATGACGAAGTTTTTGAAGATGAAGAAGACTAATGAGATATAAAGAAACTATTCGTCTAGTAAAAAAAGCATTGGATAATCCAAGTCTTTATAGTGCAGAGGAGATTATCTATATGAAAAAGGCACTTGATAATGCGATTCTTTCACTTGCCCGTAAAAAATATAACAAAAAGAAAAAAGGATTTGGTAATTATGAAACCAATTAAAGCAAAAGATCTTCTTGAACTGGATAAAAATCTGCAAGTGGTAATGCTTCAATGTTATCCACTTCCAGAGCAAGTCATTTATCAAGCAGGAAAGTGTGACTATTGTGAAACTCCAATTCACGAGCAGGATATTCCTTCTAACTATAAGTGTGGTGAATGGGTTGTGGAGCGTCTATTAGGCAATGAGAAAGGGCACTGGGGACCGCTAGAGCACCCCGCAATTACTTTTTCGGTGTCTGGGTATGTCCATAACGTTGCGATGCAGGCAAGGACTCACAGAGTGGGTGTAAGTTTTGATGTTCAGTCTCAACGATACACTGGCAAAAGGGTTATTAAAGTTGCAAGTGGAGAATTGAAACCAGAAGATGTTTTTTATGTTCGTCCTCCTGGATACTATACCAATCGTTACGGTAAAAAGTATGATTGGACTCAAGAAGATTATGATGATGAATTAAACTTCATTCTTGAAGGTTGTAAGCGTTATGCTGTAAAATATGAAAAAGGAATGTGTGAGGAGCACATTAGGGATTATCTTGCACAAGCAATTCGTCAGAACTTTGTGGTTTCTTTTAACCTTCGCTCTGTTCTTCACATTATGGATCTGCGAGCAAAGATGGATTCCCAATTAGAAATTCAAGCACTTTGCGAACAATTTGCTCCTCTTCTTCAAAAATGGTCTCCAAATGTTTGGAAGTATTATGAAGAGAAACGTCTTCATAAGGCACGTTTAAGTCCCTAATAATATAAATATTGGTAGAGTAAAACTATCACATTATGGTTTCACACTACATTTACAAAATAACTAATACTTTAAACCAAAAAATTTATGTTGGAAAATCTAAAAATCCAAAAGTCAGATGGAGACAACATAAATCTCATTCTAAAAAAAGAAACACAAAATTATACTATGCTATGCGAAAATATGGTGTAGAAAATTTCACATTTGAAATTTTAGAAGAGTGTTTAGAAAGTCGAGTAAATGAAAGAGAAACTTACTATGTTTCTTTTTTGGAACCATATTATAATATGACTAATGGTGGTGATGGTGGTGGATTTTTGAACAAAAAACATGGAGATAAATGGAAAAATGCAATTAAACAAAGCAATTCTAAAAAAGTTGCTTGTTATGATTTAGATGGAAATTTAATTAAAGTATATGAAAGTTGTAGAGATGCTTCCTATGATATTTTTGGTAGAGATTGTAGAGGTATTGATGCTGTAACCAGAGGAGAATATCAAACTTATGGTGGATATCAGTGGAAAACATTTGATATACAACCAGAATTAAGAATATCGTCATATAAAAGAACATCTCATAATATTAAAAAAATAGCAAAATATGACTTGAATAATAATTTGGTAGAAATATATGATAGTATGACTATTGCTGCTGAAAAAAATAATGCCTCAACTTCTAAAATAACATTAGTTTGTCAAGGAAAAAGAAAATTTCACAAAGGATATAATTGGAAATATGTGATATAATGACTCTAAATACCTTTGTATATTATTTTATAAAATGCCCACATATCCTGTTAAACATAAAGAAACTGGTGAAACAAAAGAACTTTTTATGACTATGCTTGAGTATGAAAAATGGAAAGAAGAAAACCCTAAATGGAATAAAGATTGGAGTCAGGGTTGTGCTGGAATTGGAGAGGTGGGAGATTGGAGAAATAAACTTACATCCAAACATCCATCTTGGAATGAAGTTTTAGGTAGAGCTCAAAAAATGCCAGGATCCACAGTAAAAAAACTCTAAAAACATAAATGACAAGAAAAAGAAGGAGTAACGACAATCATTCGATTGGGGGTGTTTTACCTTTAAAGCAGACAAAAAGAAAAAAACCAATTGGTCAGGAACTACTTTTAGATATTGAACCACTTACTGAAAATCAAAGAAAATTATTTGAGTCTTATAATGCCGGTAAGCATCTAATTGCTCACGGTGTTGCTGGTTCTGGAAAGACCTTTCTGTGCCTCTTCAAGGCACTCCAAGATGTTTTGAGTGAATGCACACCATACGAAAAGATTTATATCGTGAGATCGCTTGTACCCACTCGTGAGATTGGATTCCTTCCAGGAAGTCACGATGATAAGTCATCTCTTTATCAAATTCCTTATAAGAATATGGTAAAGTATATGTTCCAGATGCCGAGTGATGCTGACTTTGAGATGCTCTATGGAAATCTCAAGGCACAAGAAACTATTAGTTTTTGGAGTACTTCTTTTATTCGTGGTACAACACTTGATAATTCTATTATTATTGTTGATGAAATGGAGAACCTGAGTTTTCACGAATTAGATTCTATTATTACTCGTGCCGGTGAAAATACTAAAATACTTTTCTGTGGTGATGCTTCTCAATCTGATTTACTCAAGGCAAATGAGCGCACTGGAATTATAGACTTTATTAACATCTTGCGTAAAATGCAATCTTTTGATATAATTGAGTTTGGTGTAGATGATGTGATTCGTTCAGGGTTAGTCAAAGAATACATTATTGCAAAATTGGAATCTGGTTTTTAATGTTTAAACATGTAGATAATGAACTCCCTCAACTTGAGAGAGCAACGATTGATGGAGTCAGATACTATTCTGTTCCTGAAGAAGACAAACTTATTAAATTAGTTTCTATTACTTCTGTAATTAGTCACGTTAATAGTGAAATCTTTGTTAACTGGCGAAAAAGAATTGGAGTCGAAGCAGCAGATAAGATTACAAAGGCGGCAACAAGTCGGGGAACCGATATGCACACGTTGGTTGAGAACTATCTTTATAATAGAGATCTTCCAACGGTTCAACCATTGTCTGAGTTCCTTTTTAATATTGCTAAATATGAGTTAAGTAGAATTAACAATATTTACTGTTTGGAGGGTGCTCTTTATAGTAAAAAACTTGGTGTTGCCGGAACAACAGACTGTATTGCCGAACACGACAATGAACTTTCTGTAATTGACTTTAAGACTTCTAAAAAACCAAAACCTTTAGAATGGTTAGAAGGATATTTTGTTCAGGCAATGTTCTATGGAATGGCTCTTTATGAGATGACTGGTATTCGAGTCAAAAAACTTGTGATTATTATGTCTTGTGAAGATGGTGAATGTGTGGTATATGAGGAAAGAAATTTAGAAAAATATATGAAACTGGTTGTAAAATATATTGAACAATTTGTAAATGATAAACTTGAACTTATGAGTATTAAAAATTAAATTATGTCAAATATACTAGAAAAATTTCTAGAAATTAATATAGAAGATATGGAAAACACAGAAAAAGACAAGCAACTCGAACAGGTTATTGAGGATAAATTCATTACTGCAACTAAATTTTCTCTTGAAATTGAGAATTTAGTTGCAAAAGAAAAATGTAACTACATTGATGGTATAGTATTATACTGTGAGAATAATGAAATTGAAATTGAGTCTGTGACTAAATTAATTTCAAAGCCATTGAAGGAAAGGTTAAAGTATGATGCGATTAATCTTAATTTTATGAAGAAAATTTCGCGTGGTAAGTTACCCGTTTAATGGCACCATTTGACGTATATGTGAATTATTTGGCACTGAAATCTCATTTTTCAAGTCCCAAATATGATTACTTTAAGTATAATAAAAAAGTTAGAGCCTCATTAACATCTTTTAATAAAAGAAAAGATCGTTATTTTTTTGAGAAAACCTCAAGAAAATATAATGATAAAGAAATAGTAGATTTTTTAGTATCTAATTTTGTTTCTACCGATAATACACAGGCACTATGGATTGGCGAGATTATAAACTCCGGAGAAAGAATATATCGGGAGTGGATGAAGCGACAACAGAGTTTAACCTACTTGTTCAAAGAACAATCGGAAGAATTGTTCTCGGAAACAAAATTAGAGAATGTTTTCGACTGTTCGAAAGGGCATCCAATAGTTTTAAAAAAGTTCCTGAGCGGGAAAATTAGTATAGAAACACTGGTCATATTCGATAAAATATTCCTGTTCGGGAACTCCTTTGATAAGAAACTTCTAGATCCTGTATGGGAAATGGTAAGTTTAAAAATTAAAAAATATTCGCCATTTCTTGAAATAAATATTTTTAATTACAAAAAAACTTTGAGGGAAATAATCAATGAGTAAATTTTTTGATTCTGATATTATTCAGGAAGAACTTGAAGAAATTGAAAATCTTCAAGAATTTATATATAAAAACATTTTAACTTTCGGTATGATGAATCGGGAAAATAAAATGAAACATATTGATAAGATGACTGAATTACTTGAAAAGCAAAGAATTATGTATGTTCGCCTTTCTCTTTCTGGTGATGAAGAAGCAATTGAAATGAAAGAAAATTTACAAAAATCTTTTTCACTTATGGGATTTCCTTTAGAAATTGATATGAATACTTTTTTTACTAATATGGAAAAAACTATAGAGTCTCTTAAAAAATACCTTGACAATTGAATTATTTTTTGCTATAATATAAAAGTAGAAATACAAAATCTATCGTATCTAAAAAATCTTATGTCGTTTTCAGACTTAAAAAAGCAATCCAAACTTGGTTCTCTTACCGAAAAACTGGTAAAGGAAGTTGAGAAGATGAATAATTCCAGTAGTTCTTCTGCTGATGACCGTCTATGGAAACTTGAATGTGATAAGGCAAATAATGGTTATGCCGTTATTCGTTTTCTTCCTGCTCCTGATGGTGAAGATCTACCGTTTGTAAAACTTTATAGTCATGCATTTCAGGGATCTGGTGGTTGGTTGATAGACTCGTGTCTTACTACTTTAAATCAGAAGTGCCCAGTATGTGAGCACAATTCTGGATTGTGGAACTCTGGAATTGATTCGAATAAGGAAGTTGCTCGCAAACAGAAACGCAAACTGACTTATGTAAGCAATATCTATGTTGTTAAGGATCCTGCCAACCCTGAAAATGAAGGTAAGGTAATGTTGTATAAGTATGGTAAGAAAATCTTTGATAAGATTACTGCTGCAATGCAACCAGAGTTTGAGGATGAGTCTCCGATTGATCCATTTGATTTTTGGCAAGGTGCTAATTTTAAACTCAAGGCAAAGAATGTTGCCGGGTATAGGAACTATGACTCTAGTGAATTCACAACTCCTGGACCTCTTCTGGGTGATGATGATGCAATGGAGGCACTTTGGAAGAAGGAGTATTCTCTTTGTGATTTTATTGCTTCTGATCAGTTCAAGTCTTATGATGAACTGAAGAAGCGTCTTGATTCTGTTTTGGGTGGAAAACCTTCAAATCATATTGATTCTGAAGTTTCGGACGAAGATGATTATCGTGGTTCTGTTTCTTCTTTGACAGAAGATTTAAAAGGTGAGATCAAGAACCTAAAACCAACTCGCTCTGTGTCGGTTGAGGATGAAGATGAAGACTCGGATGCTCTTAAATATTTTTCAAAACTTGCATCTGATGATTAAAAACTTCAAGGATTAGAGACTCTCGTATTCTGTGTTTTAATTAACTTATCATTTACATATTGCGATGATCTATCATAGGTCATCGCTTTTTTAATATCATTTATTGCCTTTTGAAGATAGGATGGTTTGAGAATATAGATGCTTCTTTTTTGATTATTTTTAATCACCTCATATTCATAATTACTAATTCCTGTGACTGGATTTATTGTTTGAGTTGGAAAATTTGGTTTTGGAATGGTAAAGTTAGAGTCTACGACTTTACCTTTTGGAAGTATGAGACGACCATTAGAGTCCTTGACTTCTGTTGTTTCGAAATGATGAATTGCATTTAAATCATTCTCATATAATTCTTCTGAATAACGATATATGTCCCTATCTGATAAAGGCCATTCATTTCTGACATTTATAATATTTGCACCAACTAATACTACCCAATCATACTTAGAACTTCCGTATATTTCTTGAGCAACCGTATCTGGTCTTGCTCCGTCTTGAATTTGATACTTATTGAATATAGTAAAAACATTCTGTAAATCATCACGAAGTTTAACTCTACGAAATATATTCTTTACCAATAAGTAATCATCAGAACTTTTACGAGTGGATAAAAATGATTGATATTCCAGATTTGGAATTTCTCTAAAATAAGACATTTTTTTTTAATACCCGGTTCCTGTTAGTGCTTTTTTAAATTCACCATCTTTATCAACATAATCTTCATTATATATTGGTGTGAGTTCTTGAAATGACAGAGCCATAATTATATGGACCGGAGTGGCATCAGAGTATGTTGCATATGTTCCTGATCCTGTATAATTAACATTCATATTAGTCAAGGCACATATCTTAAATTGATTTAAGAAAGGATGAGATTTTCCACCACTCATATATTGAAGTTTAAAGACACTCGGAGATTTAATAAACAGACCTGCTGCTGCTCCAGTTTCTGCTCCTTTCTTTGCTGCCATTTCAGATTTAAAAAAGCGAATAATATCTTTAATTTGTTCTGATTCTTTTTTAGAACGAGGAATCATATTAAAATCAAATGAAAACCCTGCTCTCAACGAAACTCCTGAAAAAAGTAATTCGATATTTGAGTTAAAAACTGCTCCTGTTTGTCTAGAAAGATTTTGTTGAAAGTCTCCTCCTCCGAGTAGTGCCTTTGTTGCTTGGGTGGCAAAAAAAGTTTGCACCATCGATTGAGTTGTTCCTGTTTTTACTGCCGAATTTAATTTACCAGCAATATCAGTTACAAGACTTCCCATTGAATCTATTGGATTTGCCCCCTCAATTATCTCTATCGCTCCCCCCATAGTTGCAGTCTGTAGAGGACCCATCTCTCCACTACCCCAACTCGCCAAATTATTATCTTGAATATTCTCAGGAATTGGAAGTATGACTGTTCCTCTAATTTTTTTAGGACCATATCCACCACTTTCAACAACATCATCAGAACTTCTTTGTGCAAAACTACCATTATCTCCCAAATTTAATCCGGGAGGAGCATAGTCAAATGATTGAATTTTCAAAAAATCATCAGATGCATCAATATTTTTAAGTGGATATCTAAAAGATCCTACTGGTTTTGCCATTGATACTTTTTAGATATTTAGACTATGTTGATAATATTTTTTTATATGGAACATCGTGTAGGTAATCAAATTCTTGTCCTTTTTTTATAATATGAAATGGACTCTCAACTCCTTCCCAGACATAATTTCGATGATCTCCCCAGTGGACATTATATCCTTTAAATCCTGAAAGTGTAATTGATTCCACTAATAATAATGGGTGCTTATCATAAGCAATATTTGGAGTTTTTGCAGTATAAACAAAAGTGTATATATTTTCTGGTCTTGGATAGGGTTCAGTTTCATTAAAAACTTCTTGAATAATTGCCATAATTTCATCCGGAGTATCAAATCCTATTGATATTTTTTGCATCATCATCTGAACTTTACTTAACTTTATTTCCGGTTTTTCTTTTTGGTGCTGATCTTCTAATTTTTCTTTTTGACTTGTGAAAAAAGGTTTAATTTTACCTTTTGGGATCTTACTTACTTTTTTTGCCATTACTTATAACCGAAAAGTTCTTTTTCTGTAATAACCTTAAACTCCCATTGACGATCTTTGCAATATTCTTTTGCCGCCTCCCATTTTGATTGGTTTTTGGCATACTCATATGCTTCATAGATATATCCTTTAGTTTGTCTTTGTGGTTTCTTTGGTGGCATTGTTTGTTTATAAGGTTTGATTTCAATTAAATATTTTTTAATATTTCCATCTGGTTCTTTGACTTTTATATAAAAATCTGGAAAGTATCTGTGAATTTTTCCGTCCACTGGAGAACGATATGGAATTGCGATTTCTTCACTAGCATATTCAATTATATTTTCATTTGTATCACAATAAATTAAAAATTTGCGTTCCCATAAAGATCTATAGATTATATTTGAAGTGTTTCCAACATATTTTTGTGTATTTTTTGGTTGATATTTTCCTTTATATGACATCTAAATACTTATACTAGTAATTCCTTAAGGTATTTAGAGTGCCGATTAAACGCAAGATTTCAGAATTTAAACCACTTTTCACAAATCTTGCACAAACTTCTCATTATGAAGTTAGATTTGGGGGTCTTCCTTTAAGATTATTAGAATATCTTTCGCGTAGAGGAATTACTCAAAGATTTATCTATGAGAGTGCCGGATTACTTTGTTATTCTGCTTCTCTTCCAACAACAAATTTTGCAACTGCTAATATTACTGGAAATTTTATGGGAGTGACTGAAAAATTTGCTCATACCAGACAATATTCTCAAATTGGACTTGAGTTTTATGTTGATAAAAATTATAATGCTCTTAAATTTATGGAAAGTTGGATGGAATTTATTGCCAGTGGTTCGAATAATCCATTTGAAAGTGCTCTTGCTCCAATCGGACAAAATCGTAAGGATTATATTTCGAGAATGCAATATCCAGAATACTATAAATGTGACAGAACATCAATTGTAAAATTTGATAGGGATTATAAAAAAGAAATTGAATATAGTTTTATTGGATTATTTCCATCTTCCATTTCATCAATTCCGGTAAGTTATAATTCTTCTGATATTTTGAAGATGTCTGCCACATTTGAATATGACCGATATATTTCTGGTAAATCTTTGTCCTTAAATATTTTTAAAGGTGATTCTAATAATGAAGAACCAAAATCTCCTCAATCCACCAATTCTAATCCTGAAATTCCTAAAACTAGTAATATTTCTAATAAGATGCAAAATATCACCTTTTATGATAGAAAATTTACTGACGAAGAAATATCAGTATTGGATTTTTAAGTAGACTAAAGACTCTAATAAATAAAACACGAATTGAATTATAAAAAATGTCATTACCTAAGATTTCTATTCCGACCTATGAGTTGGAAATTCCTTCAATTAAAAAAAATGTTAAATATAGACCTTTTTTAGTCAAAGAAGAAAAGGTTTTAATTATTGCAATGGAAAGTGATGATACAAAACAAATTGCAGAAGCAGTTAAGACTGTGATTTCAAATTGTATTATTACAAAAGGATTTAAGGTTGAAAATCTGGCAACATTTGATATTGAATATTTGTTTCTTAATATTCGTGGAAAGTCTGTGGGAGAATCTGTTGATGTCTTGATTACCTGTCCAGATGACGGAACAACTCAGGTTCCTATTTCTATTAATTTAGACGATATTGGGGTGAATGTGAGTGATGATCATTCTAGGGATATTAAACTTGATGATATTTTGACTCTTCGAATGAAATATCCATCGATGCAAGAGTTTATTAAGAATAATTTTGGAAGTAATTCTATAATTAGTGTTGATGATACTTTTGATATGATTGTTTCTTGTATTGAACAAATTTATAGTGAAGAAGAATCTTGGGCATCTTCTGACAGCACCAAGAAAGAACTAAATGAATTTGTAGAACAACTCACCACAAATCAGTTTAAAGAAATTGAAAAGTTCTTTGATACGATGCCTAAACTATCTCATACCATTAAGGTCAAGAATCCAAATACAGGAGTTGAGAGTGAGGTGGTATTGGAGGGTTTAACATCTTTTTTCGTCTAGGAATGGCTCATACTTCGTTGGAGTCATACTATAGAACAACATTTCAATTGATTCAGCATCATAAATGGTCATTAACTGAAATTAATGATATGATACCTTGGGAAAAAGAGGTTTATATTACTCTTCTTTCTCAATATATTGAAGAGCAAAATCTAAAGAACCAACAGAATAGTTAAAATATTTTATATTTAAATTTTTTCAACTTTTATAATGTCTTTATGCTTTTTTCTATTGCCCTTATAGACACTGTAAATATTTCCAACATTATATTCGTTTATTTTAGACCAAGTAGATAATTCATATATTATTATTATATTTTCATTTTCATAAGTAAGTTTCCACCAATTGGACGAATGGTGTTTTTCGCCTCTTTGTGCTTCACTCATTTTTAATTTAGTTTCTTTGGAGGCAGATTTTCCATAATTATGATTTTTATTTCCTTTTTGTGCATTACTTATTTTTTTCTTATGTTCTTCTGAAAGAATTTTATTTTTATTTAATATCCTTAAGTTTTCTTTGAATTCTAAAGAACGAACAGCACCACTAGCACCTTCTCCACCATTAGTTCTATTATGGAGAATACCAGTTCCTAAATCTTTCCTACCAAAAACGGCAATCATATAGATTTCGTGCTTAAATGATTCTTCTTTAGTTAAGTTTTGTTTTAGGAATATTATTCTAGACTTATCTTTTGGTAATTTTACTCTTCTTTTTGTGGAATAAATTCTTTTACCCCTACCTTTACCAATGTATTAGGGAGTTTTATCTTCCCGCAAATATGCATAAGTATAGTAATTCATTTATATTCTATTGGACTGCACTACTATTTATATTAAAAAGGAGAGGAAAATCCTCTTTATCCTGTAGAGATTGCAGTCCAACAGGTATTTTTATTTATACTGATAAATATACTTTATGAAGAGCAAAATCTAAAGAACCAACAGAATGACTAGTAGTCAATCACCTATAGTTGCAAGTGACCAATCAAGCGGAGGCGGTGCTGCTGCGATTCAATTTAAATCAACTATAGTTAGTCTTAGAAAAAGTTTAGAAGTACAGGAAAGTAGAAATATTCAACAAACTCAAGAAATATCTGCACTTCGTGGGACGGTAGATGCTCTTCGAACAGAAACGGCAACTTTAAATAATGGTCTTACAAGTATTTCAAATTTAATACAGCAAGACAGTGCTTTAGAGAAGCAACAAAATGCTCAAGAAGTAGAAAGAGAAAGAAGACTTCTTGAAACAAAAATTAGAATGGGAAAAGAGTCCCAACTAGAGCAAAATATTACAAATTCTCTTTCAAGACCGGTTCAGGCTCTCCAATCTAAAGTTACTAATATATTTGATGGAATTACAGAAGCTTTAAAGATATTATTTGCCGGATGGTTGACGAATCAATTAATTGAGACTCTTAAGGCAGCATCTGACGGAAATAAAAATAAATTAGAAGAAATTAAAAATACTGTTCTTAAAGGTATTGGAGATGTTGTAAAAATATTTGCAGTAATACAAAAGGGATTTGGTTTAGTGATTAAATCTGTGACTGGACTTGCCGGAAGAATTGGTGGTCTTGTTCTTAAACTTGCAAAAGCACCCCTAAATGCTATAAGAGCCGGACTTCAAACAGTTCCTATTCTAAAAAATGTTTTTCCTAAAGGTCCGAATATAAGAACACCATCTCCGGGTGGGGGAAAAGGTCCAGGAATTTTTGGAGCTGCTTGGTCAACCGTAGAAGCTTTTATGAACACCAAAAATGGTGAATATGTAGATGCTGTGATGGCTATAGCAGGAACATTTGGACCATTTAGACTTGTTAAAGGTTTAATGGCAGCTGGATTTCTTGCAGACAATATAGCGGAAGTATTTGGTGGTAATATTTTTGGCAAAAATCCAAATTACGAAAAACAAGCAAAAGAAATTAAGACAGAAGCAGAAAAACAAAAGAAAGAAGAAAAACCACCGGCAACAACATCAAAAACAGCAGCAAAAGTTGAACCCGCGGCAAAAGCACAAACTTCTTTGATGGGAGATAAAAAAGATGAGAAATCTGATGTTGACCCAAAAAATATGACTCCTGGACCAATACCAGGAAGTGTAGAAATTAAACCCACTTCAGATTCCGGTGCTTCTCCCGATCCTTCCACTGTTACTGCTAGTAGTCCAAAAACATCTATGATGCCGGAAACAAAGAAACTGGATACTGCATCAACGCCAAAAACGTCTTTGGTGACGGATATGAAGACTGCTGAACCAAAATTAACATCAATAGCAACACCACAAACCTCTATGATGGGGAAAACTTCAACAGAAGCACTACCACCTCCAAGTCCTGAAATGGAAAAAAACTTCCAAATGGCTTGGGATAATAGAAATTTTGGTCTTGCAAGAGGCAGAATTGAATCTGCATGGAACAATATGACTATAGATGAGCAACAGCAGGCAAAAGTATGGGCAAAATCAAAAGGATATGATTGGACTGAAATGAAATTGACTGAAAAATCTTCGGTTATTCGGGCAGAAGTGACTGAGGCAAAAATGCAACCTCTCCCAAAATCAACCCAGAATGTTGGAGAACTTCAAGAACCAAAACCAAGTGTTATTATGGCACCGGTAGCACAAAATCAACCTCAACAATCTTCTGCTCCTTCACTTCCAACAAATGGAACTAATGTACCTTTAATCAGTTCTTCTAATCCTGATAATTTTTATGTTCTTTATTCTCAATTAAATTATAATGTGGTGATATAATATGGCAATCTCATCACCACTTAAATCAAAAATACCAAAAAGTTCAACAACAACTGTTAAAAAGTTTCAGACCATTTTATTTAATCGAACAAGAGTTAAAAAGGAAATATTTCAAAATAAAACAATTTTACAGACCCGTAGAATCGAAAACGAAAGAAGAGTTCAGGCAGAAGAAGAACTTGAGGCACCTAAAATTGCAGTAAAAAAAGGTGGAGCGGCACAATTAATTAGTGGTAGTGCCAAAGGGTTTTTTGAAAGAATAATGGGATTTCTTGGTTATTTGTCTGCAGGATGGATTATTAATAACTTACCCACTTGGATTTCTATGGGTAAGGAGTTTATTGCCAGAACTCAACAAATGGGTAATATACTTGGAAACTTTATTGGAAATACCACAAATATATTTAAAGATTTCACAAGACTTTTAGGTGCAACTTTATTTAATATAATTTCATTTGATTTTCTTGATACTTCTGGAAGAGTTAGTTCTTCTTTTAATGAACTCACATTAAGTGTTGATAATTGGGGAACTGGATTTGAGGATGCAATCAAATTAATAACAACTCCATTAACCGAAGGTATTGCTTCCGGTGAGGATGCTCCATCAACCGGAACTCAAAATACCTATGAAGGTGCCTATGAACGTGGAGCACCTTATAGTGGCACTCCGGCACCACAAGTAATGTTAGAGGGTGGAATATCTGGCACTACTGCTTTATTACCAGCTGGTGCAAAGGGTGCTGATCCATATATTGGAGTCACGGATCGTTTTGGATATTCGAGTTGGAGGGGAAGACACCATAATGGTATTGATATTGGAACAACTGGAGAAAGAGGATATTATGTTGCATTTTTACTTGATGGAACGTCAACTCTCATACCCAATAATGGTGGTGCTGGAAATACAGTTGAGATAAAAAGTGGTGGAACAACATATAAATTTTTTCACCTTGCTAAATTTTCTATTAAATCCGGTTCATATAAAGCTGGAACTGCAATTGGTGAAATTGGTAATACTGGAAGTAGTACAAATATACACTTACATTATGAAGTTCATCCATCAGGATCTAGAGGGGTAGATCCAACACCGTATGTAAATCTTATTAAAATTGGAAAAAATCTAGGCAAACCAACTCCTGCTCCAGTTTCGGTTGCTTCCTCATCAACTAATCAACTACAACAAACCTTAATGGGAACTTCATTTTCTTCGGGTGGTGGTGTTGGAACTAAAGAACAAAAGGCGATGTTGGATTCAATTGCCTTTGCTGAAGGAACTTCAAAATATCAAAACGATGGATATAAAACTCTATTTGGAGGTGGACAGTTTAGTGATTATTCAAAACATCCAGATAAAGTAGTTCGCAAAAATGGATATGCGAGTGCTGCTGCGGGAAGATATCAATTTATGCCAGACACTTTCGCAGATCAATCTAGAAAACTTGGATTAAAGGATTTTAGTCCTAGAAGTCAAGATTTAGCAGCAATAGGACTTGCAAAAGATTATGGCATAACTCAAGAACTTTTACAAAAAGAAGGTATGAGTATGAAAGTCTCTTCTCTTTTGGGGAGACAGTGGGCTTCTTTTCCTGGTAAAACTATTGGAATGGATCAACCAACACAAGAATTAAAAAAAATACAAAATGTTTATCAGAAATCATTAGGATCTCCTCAACAATCATCCCCAACATCAACAAAATCAACAACACAATCATCCCCAACACAAGCACAAACACAACCATCCCCAACACAAGCACAAACACAACCATCCCCAACACAAGCACAAATAACACCAACCGGAAATTCACAAAATCAACAAGTAAATCAATCATTAACACCAGAAAGAAAAGGACAAACCGTGATTGTTTTTCAAAATCCTTCACAACAACCTCAACAAACGATGCCTTATGGTGGTGGTGGATCTTCGGGTGGCGGATCTTCACCACAAACCAATGAAATTACTTTGTTAAATATTTTTATGAAAAATAAATTTCTACTCGATCTTGCTTACCTATAATGTCAATTAATAAATCCATATACGAAGAACTTATTCTTGAGTCAAATGATCAAAAAAGATCTGTTGATATTCGAACCGGAACAATTGCTCTTCAGTATTTTGAGGATATTTTTTCTCCTACAATTACTGCCAAACTTAAAGTTGTGAATACTGGGAATACGATAACATCATTTAATGATGATGATGGAGAAACTCAATCAATTTATAATGGTCTTCCTCTTCGTGGTGGTGAAAGACTTTCGATGAAAATTGCCGGTAATGTTCCGGGAAGAGAGTCTTTGGATTTTTCACAAAATTCAAAAAAATATCTTTATGTCTCAAGTATTACAGATATAATTTCTGAAGCTCAACAAGAAAGTTTTACTCTCAATTTGGTTTCGAGAGAGGCAATCACAAACGAAACCTCACGAGTGATGAGAAAATATCAAACAACATCAAAAATTAGTGATTCTGTTAAAAAAATATTAACAGATGTTCTTAAGACTGATAATATAGGAACAATTGATGAAACCTCAAATAAGTATGGTTTTATTGGTAATATGAGAAAACCATTTACGGTATTAGTCTGGTTGGCGTCCAAGAGTGTTCCTGTTTCTTCTGGAGATGTGACTGCCGGATTTGTATTTTATCAAACTCGGGACGGATTTCAATTTAGATCTATTGATGATTTAATTTCTAAACAAAAACCAAAGGCAAAATATATCTATAGTTCAACTACTGTTTCATATGACGAGGAAGAAAATAAAGTCAATAATGAATTTAAGATTTTAAATTATTTTATAGAAAAAAATCAAAATTTAATTGAGAAACTTCGTCTTGGGGCATATGCAAGTCACAGAACATTTTTTAATCCTTTAACATTTAATTTTACTGAATATGAGAAGGGTGTATTTAAACTTAAGGATTATGAAAATAAAACAAAAAATTTGGGTGGAAATGACTTAAAACTTCCTAAATTGTCCGAAGGTTCTGATTTATCAATTGCAGATGCTCCTTCAAGAATTATTACTGCTGTTTTAGATATTGGAACATTAGAAAAGGATGTTTCTTATGATAGTAATTCTGATCCAACTCTATACCAATCTCAGTCTTTGTTTAGATATAATGCTCTTTTTACAAACATTTTGAGTATGATGATTCCTGTGAATACTGATTTGAGAGCAGGAGATATGATTGAGTGTTTATTTCCAAAAATCACACAGTCCGAAAAAAGAGAACACGATTACGAAACAAGTGGTCTATATATTATTAAAGAATTATGTCACCATTTTGATACTGATAATTCTTATACTTCATTAAAATTATTGAGAGATACTTTTGGAATTAATACTCAATAAAAATAATGATAGACGAATCACTACTCAAAAGTAATTTTTTAGGAAGAGACGGATTTCGTTGGTGGGTTGGGCAAATTCCACCGGAAGAATCTCATGGTGGGCAGATAAATGGTGCCGGATGGGGAAATAGATTTAAGGTTCGTATTATTGGATATCATCCTTATAGTTATGATGAACTTCCTGATGATGAACTTCCTTGGGCACAGTGTTTATTGCCGACAACAACCGGAACAGGTGCCGGAAATAATTCCACATCAGTAAAGGTATCTCCCAGTGATATTGTATTTGGATTTTTTCTGGACGGAGATAATTCTCAAATTCCTGTAATTGTGGGATGTTTCGGAAGAACATCACAGGTTCCTAGTAGTGATAAACCATCATCACCATTTGTTCCATTCACCGGATATACTAGTAAGGTTAAAAAACCAAACGGAACACTTAAACCGGATCAGAGTGGAGAACAAAATGCCGAGTCTCAAAAGTCTCCAAGACACGTCTCACCAGAACAGGCAGAGGCAATTAATAATGATGAAATTGCTTATTCCAAATCAACAGGAGATAAAATTCAATTAGGAAATGCTGTAGGAAACACCACAACTAATAAGATCTCAACAGAAGTCAATAATTTATTGAATAAGGTAAAGACTCCTTCAATATTCACAAACATTGCGAATGAAATTAACCGTGTGGTTGATAAAATTCAGTCAATTACGAATGGACTTGTTGGAAATATGATGAACGGATTGTATAAGGCAATTATACCAATTTTTACAAAGGGTCTTGATTTATTGTATAAGGCAATTTCTGCAAAAATTTTAGCAGCCTCTGGAAATGTTGCCGCAGCTCATATTGCCGGTGTTGCTGCACAAACTGCACTGACGAGACCAATGGCGGAAGTTCAAAAAGCACTTACCTGTGTTGCCTCAACTGTTGTGAATTCACTTACTAGTATTATTGAGGATATGCTCAATTCGGTAATACAAAATGTTAAAAATTTTGTAACCTGTGCCGCAGATCAATTTACGGGAGTTTTGGTGAATGATATTATTGGAAAAATCACAAATGGATTGGGACCAGTATTGGATGGAATTAAGGCAATTTTACAATTATTGCCAGATTTTAGTATTGATAAATTTTTGAGAAATAGTGTTGGTGCAATTTCTGGTCTTGTTGGAATGTTTGATTGTAATCAAAATAAGTCAAAAATGAGTGGTCTTGTTGAGGAATGGGTAATTGGTCGTGGTCCGGCAAATGTACCTGGACCAAGTTTTGATAAAATTTTAGAAAATGCAAATCTTACCGATGTAATAAGTATTCCTCAAAATGCAATTGATTCAGTGACTGGTGCATTCAGTGCGATTAATAATCTTCCAAATAAAATTGGGAATTGTTATACAGGAAATCCATTATATGTAAGTGCTCCAACTATTAATATTTTTGGTGGTGGTGGATCTGGTTCCACTGCAATTTCATTAATTGGTGCAATTTCGGGAGGAACCGGAAGTGTGATTGGTGTAAAAGTAACTAATGGTGGATCCGGATATAGATTTCCTCCATTTGTTGAAATTATCGATAATGCAAATCAAGGATATGGTGCTGTTGCCAGAGCAATTATCAAGGACGGAAAAGTTGACTCAATTTATATTGTATCAGAAGGTGAAAATTATTCTCCAGGAGATTTTTATGATAATTCCAATAAGACAACTGCAGATGAGGTCATAAAATCTTCAACAGACCCTGACGTATTAAAATCTAAAGATTATACTATTGATAAAATTTTAATTGTAAATCCAGGAAAAAATTATAATGAAGATGATAATATTGTAAAAGATCAATTTGATAATGAATATTTTGTTCAAATAGATAATGGATCTATTATCAATGTCGAACCAATAAATAATATAGTTACTGTAAGTGATCTTCCTATAATTCAAATTGACTCTAATACTGGATCCGGTGCAATCTTAAGACCCATATTAGATATTATATCTCCAGATTTACAGGGTGAAGTCAAACAAGTTATTGATTGTGTAAAATAAAATGGCAGAAAGACCTTTTGATAAACAAAACTGGCAAAATAGAAGTATTCAAAGTTTTGGTCCAAAATTTAGAATAGATATGTGTAATCCCCAGATGGGATTGAATGGGACTGATGTATATAACATTTATGCCGTAACTGATAGTAATGATGTTTGTCTTACTGGATTAAGTGAGGGTGGAATATATAAAATATATAATGACCAATCGATTGAAATTATTGCTGGGCAGAATAGTCAATCAAATGGTGTTGATATTGTAATTAGTGGAAGAAACGGTGATGTATGTATCACGGCAGAAAAAAACGGAAAGGTTAGAATCCGTGCTCAAAATATTATGATTGATGCCGATGAAGATGTTGATATTAAGGCAGGGAGAAATATCACATTAGAATCTGGTTCTGGAAGAATTTTACTCAAAGGAAGTAAGATGGACTGTGATGGACTATCTGGAAATTTAGTTCCAAAGAGTCTTCAATTTACATCCAAAGTATTCAGCGGAACATTTGTTGGTGGAGATATTGTCGAACAAATATTAGATACAATAGTCCCTGAAATATTCTAATAATATGTCTGAACGGAACGACTCAATTGATCCAAATGTTAATGTTTCGGGAAGACAGTCATATTTTAATGAGGATGCAAAATTCTTTAAGGATGTTTATATTTACGGAAACCTATATTATGAATTTGAGGACAAAAGTGTAGAAATATTTAGAAATTCATATTTTAAAGGAGATGTTAATATTGATGGAAATTTAGATGTAGGAATTCTTACAGTCAGAAAAAGACTAGATGTTGGAATTGGTGGAACTGTACTTAGAGCAATTGCAGATCTTGAGGGACTTCCTTTCATTTCCGGAAAGGTTGGGATAGCAAGTACATCTCCAAAACAAACCTTAGATGTAATTGGGAGTGCAATTATTAGTGAAAAGGTTGGGATAGGAATCACTTACCCAAGACAAACATTAGATGTAAATGGGACTACAATTATTAGTCAAAAAGTTGGTATCGGTGGAACTACAATACCTGAACAAGTACTTGATGTAAATGGAAGTGTAAAAATAGATGCAAATATTTTTGACTCTGTAAATTCTCCCGGAAAAAATGGATATCAATTAGTCAAAGATGTAAGAGGAATTCGTTGGATTGCTATGTTTGCTCAAGGAGTCACTCCAGGAGTTGGATTTGGTACAATCGTAGGAATTCAAACCGATGGATTCTTTGTGTTGGATGAAGGAATACCAATTTTTTGATGATGTTTTTATAAATACCTATAATACAAATAAATAAATGCCTAATTATTTTTATATACAAAATCAGGGAGTATTTGTTCCAACAAATCAATTGGCGCAGTCATTTGCTGCTTTAAATATTGTTGAGAAAAATAGTCTTGGAATTGGAACTGATACTTTAAAACCTATTTCTAATATTGATAATCCAAATTGGATTGCAGATCTTCAAACTAAAGATTTGTGGGGATTTTCTGGATCTGGAGATTATGCATCAATTTATAGAATGACTAAGGTTGGTATTAAGAATGATAATCCAACCGACGATCTTGATATTACCGGAACTCTCCGTGCAACAGATACTGTAAGATTTACTAAGAATGAAGACTCTACAAACTCAACAGACGGAACACTTAGAGTAACTGGTGGCGTTGGTATAAGTAAAAGATTATTTGTCGGGAGTAATGAAGACTCAACAAGTACATCAACCGGAGCTGTTCAAGTAACTGGTGGAGTTGGTGTAACTAAGAAAGTATTTGTTGGAGATACTGAAGACTCCACAAGTACATCAACCGGAGCACTTAGAGTAACTGGTGGAGTTGGTGTAACTAAGAAAGTATTTGTTGGAGATACTGAAGACTCCACAAGTACATCAACCGGAGCACTTAGAGTAACTGGTGGCGTTGGTGTAACTAAGAAAGTATTTGTTGGAGATACTGAAGACTCCACAAGTACATCAACCGGAGCACTTAGAGTAACTGGTGGCGTTGGTGTAACTAAGAAGGTATTTATTGGAGACACAGAAGACTCCACAAACTCAACAAACGGAGCACTTAGAGTAGTTGGTGGAGTTGGTATTGGTAAAACTTTAAATGTTGGCGGTGCGACATCGATTTCACAGACTTTAAATGTTGAAAAAGCAACAACACTTCAAACTACACTTCAAGTTGGAATTGCCGGAACAGTCATTACAACCACCGGAATTGGTTCAGTTGGTATTGGAACCAATCTTCCATCTAAAGGATTGGATATTGCAAATCAAGTCTTATTGCAAAAGGCACTATATGACTCAAATCGAAATGTAGGATATAAAACAGAATTTTATAAAACTCCAAGAACAGTATTGGGACAAGTTGCAGTTGGTGCTACTGGTGAAGTTATTAGTGATAGATTTTTTGATGCAGCAAATTTAATAAGACTTAATCTTGATTTTATTGCAGCAGAAGCAGTTGGATTTATTACAAGCACTAGTTATAAAAGTCCGGCATTTGTTGTTCCTGGAATTAGTTCTTGCAAAGATGATATTAAAGATATTTTAAAAGCAATTACGTTTGATATTACGAAGGGTGGAAATTCACAGTCTGTTGGTGCCGGTCTTTCTTATTATAATGGAGCATCACTTATTCATATTACCGGAAATGATGTAAATGGATATAGTATTAAAGATGCAACTATCGTTGCAATTACGACTGCCGCACAAATTTCACAAAAAGTAATTAATAATGTTTTATTGACTACATCATATCAAAGTGGTGTGAGTAGTATTCGTCAAATTAGAGATTTGACAATACAAGATGATGCTTCTGTTAATTCTAATGCAAATATTGGTGGATGTTCAAATGTAGTCTCTGCAATTTATACTTGTGCCGGTATTGTAACTGCAATTATTGGAGGTGGATCTGGTTCTGCTCCTACTATTACTCAACCAGATGGTAAAGTGGTATGGGTTCCTCCCGGAACTGATGTAAGAAATTTAGTTTGGGTGAATAAGTATGGTAATGATGATAATGGTGGAAAAACAGAAGGAGATGCAAAATTAACAATTGCAGCAGCTGCAGCAATTGCTCAACCCGGTGATACGATTATGGTTCGTTCTGGTGTTTATTATGAGAATAATCCAATTGGTTTGAGAACTGATGTTTCTGTTACTGGTCAGGATTTGAGATTAGTAACAGTAGTTCCTCAAAATAGTGGTAAAGATGTATTTCACGTCAGAAGAGGATGTTTGATTGAGAATATGAACTTTGCCTGTGATACTGGACAATCTAATCCAGGTGGTGGTGCAGTTGCATTCCCACCAACAGATACATCTAAAATATCAGTATCTGGTTATATCGCTCCTGGACCAGCAACAGAAGGTCCATCGGGAAGATGGAGAAGTCCTTATGTTAGGAACTGTACCAATTTTATGCCCTTAAGTATTGGTATGAAGATTGATGGAAATCATGCAACCGCTTCTACGATTGGTGCTGATTTAAAATCTATGGTCTGTGACTCATTTACACAATATAATGAGGCAGGTATTGGAGTTTCAATCACTAATAATGGATATGCTCAGTTAGTTTCTATTTTTACAATTAACTGTGATATTGCAATTTATTGTGATACTGGTGGACAGTGTGATCTTACTAACTCTAACTCATCATTTGGTAATTTTGGTCTTGTTGCAGTTGGTCTGGGTGCAACTGAATTTACCGGTAAAGTAAATACCACCACAACTATCGAAACTGATAAAATTGTATTTAAAGATGTTAAGGATACACCTGTTGGTGCTGGAGCAATTGTAAGAAGACCATATGATGGGCAGGCACTATGGTTTAAAATAAATCTTTCAAATTATAATACAGGTCAAGTTGGAGTGATTACTGCACCTTTACAGAGATTAAAATCTATTACTGTTGTAAATGGTGGTTCTGGATATAGTCAAACTACTCCTCCAGATATTACCATTTCTCCGGATCCATTGGGTCCCGAAGGAATTATTGCCGAAGTATCTGCAACAATTAGTGATGGTGGTTCAATTACTGAAGTTGATATTATAGATTCTGGAAGAAATTATCTTCCTAATCAAAATATAGAGATTAAAATTAATGGTATTGTAACTAATGATTTGACGGCTAAAATGGAACCAATCTATTTTACTGTAAGTGAGGCAACACTTCCAACACCAGTTACTGGTATTACTACAGTGATTTTAAATGAATTTGTTCCTTATCTTTTGTATGGAGATACTGATATTGAGATGAAAAGAATTAGTCGTATTCTTACCAGTGGTCATTCTTTCGAATATATTGGTTCTGGTACTGATATAAATATATCAACACCTTTAAAGGGTGCCTTACCTATCAAAGCAAACGAAGTTGTTTTTTTGGATGGTGGGCAGGTTCCACATACTGCAACCGACCAACAAGGTAATTTTAATATTGGTGAAGGAATCCAAGTCAATCAATCTACGGCAACAATTACTGGAAGAGATTTCAGTAAGGCAATTCAAGCAGAAGTTACACCTTTAATACTTGCACTGAGATAAAAAATGGCAATTGCACCAGTCAATAAATTTATAACAATTGCAGTTCCGGTTGCTCCTGGAGAACAAGTAATTTACTCAACTCCAACCGGAAGATCATCAATCATTCTTTATGCACAAGTATCAAATGTTGCGGCAGCATCTACTTTTCCAAGAGTTTCATTTACACATCGAAGAAAAACAAATAAGACTGGATATATTAGAAATAATCGAATTATAAAAGAAGCAAAAATACCTCCAAATGATAGTTTGATTATTATTGATGGAAGATTAGTTCTACAAAGAGATGCTATAATTTCAGATTCCGTTGTAATTGTAGGAGTTCAGTCTGGTATTACTAGCATTACGAACTGTTTATATGATTTTAATACTGGTATTACTACTGTTACTACACTAACCAATCATAATTTTTCAGTTGGTAGTGAAATTACGATGAGTGGTCTTGCATTTACTTGCTCTCCAGGAAGTAGTGGAGTTACAACAACTATTTTCCCATCTCCACAATCTGCATTTACTGTAACTGGCGTTGTTGGTTTAACCACTTTTGTTACAAATACTGGACCAATTGGATTTGCTCATACTTATGTAAGTGGTGGATTAGTTGCACCACTTCAAATGGAGTTTATTTGTAGTATTTTGGAAAATAATATTGCCGCATAATTATGCCTAAAAAATATTTAACCGGAAGAGTTGAAAGAACACCTCAATCGGATATAACATCTGATAGATATGAATTTCTTGATTTAGAACAGGCAGAACCAAATATTGGTGATCCTTTGGTTGGACCGTCTTCTATTGGAGCAAAACCTATTCCTCCGGGTCAACAATATATTGTGGTTTCAACCGGAATTGCCGGAGAACGTTATTGGATTCCAAATCAAGGTGGTATTATACCAGGAGCCATTAGTGTTTATAATGAAAATACTGCAGGACCTGCACCAAAAGGATTGGTTGGTGGACTTAGTAGCACAACACAATTAGTTTTTATTGGAAATTCAATTGATGTAACGGCACCATATGTCGGACCACCATATCCACCAAATGTTAATATAACAATATCACCTCCGGGAAATAATGGAGAAGTATTATTTAAAGAATTAGATGATTTTGCAACATCACCAAAATTAGTTTTTAATAGTTCTGTTGGAATATTGACCATTGGAAATGGATTAAATGTTGGAAGTGGTGGAACAATATTTACCATTAAACCAACTGGATTGGTTGGTATAGGAACCATAAATCCAACACAGGAACTGGATGTAAATGGTGATATAAGATTAAGAGGAACGATATATGATTATACTAATAATCCCGGAAACACCAATGATATATTGATTAAAAACTTGTTTGGGGGATTAACTTGGGTAAATCAATTATCAGTTCGTTCCGGTGCAGGTGGAACTTACCAGAATGTTCAATATCATAATTCTGTTGGGTTAGTTGATGGTGCTGATATTTTTGTCTATGATGAAGTTAATGATCGTGTGGGTATTGGAAGTATTTATCCAAAAGTTACCTTTGACGTTTTAGGGATATCAAGTTTTACTGGAAATACTACTATTGATAATCTTAAGGTTGGGGTTGCAACCATAGGTACTCTTGGGGTTACTGGTCTTACCACAACAAGAAATCTTGAGGTCATTGGTGTTGCAACCATAGCAACTTTGGGGGTAACGGGTCTTACAACAACCAAAGATTTAAGTGTAACAGGTGTTGCAACTGTAGCAACTTTGGGTGTTACTGGTCTTACCACAACAAGAAATCTTCAGGTCATTGGTGTTGCAACCATAGGTACTCTTGGTGTAACGGGTCTTACAACAACCAAAGATTTAAGTGTAACAGGTGTTGCAACTGTAGCAACTTTGGGTGTTACTGGTCTTACCACAACAAGAAATCTTCAGGTTACTGGTGTTGCTACGGTTGGAAATATAAAAATTGATACTAATACGGTTTCTACCACAACTGGAAATCTTATTTTAGACTCAAGTGCAGGAACAACTCAAATTAATGATGCACTTTATATTAATGATGCAACACAATCAACAACTAAAGATACTGGATCCATTATTACTGAAGGTGGTGTTGGAATTGAAGGTAATCTTAATGTTGGTGGAATTGTTAAGTTAGCAACCTCTGGCGGAATTACAACAACCGGTGGGGATTTATATGTTGGTGGTAATTTATACACAAAAGAAGATTTTTATCTTGATGAAATTTATGCCAGATATGGAAAATTTAGTGAAAATTTAATTGTTCTTGGTTCGATGGGTGTTGGGACAGATACTCCATTAGACAAACTTGATGTTCGTGGTGCCATAACTGGTGTTACTAATATTAAGGCATCTGATAATGTTACTAACATTACTTTGACTTCTGGTACTCTAACTACTTTTGCCGGAGACATTAAAGTTGGTGGTAATGATATACAGTCCTCTGGTGGAACAACCTCTATTACTTTAAGTGGCGCTGATGTCGCCGTTGCCGGTGACTTAACCGTTACTGGTAATGATATTAAATCCAGTAGTGCAACCTCACTTACCTTGAGTGGTGCTGATGTTGTCGTTGCAGGTGACTTAACTGTTACTGGTAATGATATTAAATCTAGTAGTGCAACGGCACTTACTTTAAGTGGTGCTAATGTCACAATTCCAGGTAATCTTAATGTTAATGGCAATGTAACTCTTGGTGATGCTAATACCGATACTGTTACTTATAATTCTAGAATTAATTCTGATGTATTACCATTAACAAATAACACTTATAATTTAGGTGGATCTAGTAATAAATGGAAAAAAGTATGGGCTACTGATTTTGAAGGTAAATTTATAGGTACTGCAGATAAAAGTGATTCTATTAAAACTGTAGTTACAGAAACAAATGATTCATTTTATCCAACTTTTGTTAATTTTAATAATAGTTCTGCTGCCTATGAGGCATTATATACTAATAGTGGTATTTCATATAATCCTTCAACAGATGATTTAACTATTGGTGGTGACTTAACTGTTACTGGTAATGATATTAAATCTAGTAGTGCAACGGCACTTACTTTAAGTGGTGCTAATGTCACAATTCCAGGTAATCTTAATGTTAATGGCAATGTAACTCTTGGTGATGCTAATACCGATACTGTTACTTATAATTCTAGAGTTGGTAGTGGTATTACACCATCAGTAAATAACACTTATGATTTAGGTGGATCTAGTAATAAATGGAAAAAAGTATGGGCTACTGATTTTGAAGGTAAATTTATAGGTACTGCAGATAAGACTGATTTAGTTGCAACCGCAACAACCACAGGAACCGGATCTTATTATCCAACTTTTGTAGACTCTAATAATAGTCCTGCTGCCTATGAGGCATTATATACTGATGGTGGTATTTCATATAATCCTTCAACTGATTTACTTTCCTTAACAAATTTAACCGTTTCTGGCATTTCTACATTTGAAGGCAATGTAACTCTTGGTGATGCTAATACCGATACTGTTACTTATAATTCTAGAGTTGGTAGTGGTATTACACCATCAGTAAATAACACTTATGATTTAGGTGGATCTAGTAATAAATGGAAAAAAGTATGGGCTACTGATTTTGAAGGTAAATTTATAGGTACTGCAGATAAGACTGATTTAGTTGCAACCGCAACAACCACAGGAACCGGATCTTATTATCCAACTTTTGTAGACTCTAATAATAGTCCTGCTGCCTATGAGGCATTATATACTGATGATGGTATTTCATATAATCCTTCAACTGATTTATTAACTGTTAGTAAAATTAAACCATCTCAAATCTTAGACTCTTCTTCAGCAACCGGAACTAATAATTATGTTTTAACCGCAAATGGTTCTGGTGGTTGGACTTGGAAAGTTGCATCAACTGCTGGTGGTAATCCCACAATTGCCGGAATTACAATTCAGGAAGAAGGATCTACTGTAGGAACTGCTTTAGGGACACAAATTGTTAATTTTGTTGGACCTGGTGTTACGGCAACTGCCACTTCTGGTCCTGCAGGAACTGCAACTATAACTTTCCAACAACAAGTTGGTCCTCCTGGTCCTCCTGGTCCTAGTGTTACTGGTCCTCCTGGTCCTAGTGTTACTGGTCCTCCTGGTCCTCCTGGTCCTAGTGTTACTGGTCCTCCTGGTCCTAGTGTTACTGGTCCTCCTGGTCCTAGTGTTACTGGTCCTCCTGGTCCTCCTGGTCCTCCTGGATCTGGTACTCAGGGTCCTCCTGGTCCTCCTGGTCCTCCTGGAGCTGGTACTCAGGGTCCTCCTGGTCCTCCTGGTGCTGGTACTCAGGGTCCTCCTGGTCCTCCTGGTCCTCCTGGAGCTGGTACTCAGGGTCCTCCTGGTCCTCCTGGTAGTGGAATACCTTATGGGGATCAAGGGCAAATTCAATGGAAGAATGGAAATCAATTTTATGCAAATAGTTATACAGTTACTGATGGATATAATTTGCTTATTGGTGGTAATATTTACGCATTTTATTCTGATGAAAGATTAAAGGAGAATATCACCACAATTTCAAGTCCTCTTGAAAAACTGCTTACTCTAAGAGGAGTTACTTTTAATAATAATAAACTTGCAGAACAGTACGGGTACTATGATAAAGAAGAAAAAGTTGGAGTAATTGCTCAAGATATCGAAAAGGTATTACCACAGATTGTAGTTCCTGCTCCATTTGATGTTTTCATAGATAAAAATGGGAATAAATATTCAAAGAGTGGTGAAAATTATAAAACAGTTGATTATCCTAAATTAACTGCCCTGTTAATTGAAGCAGTTAAAAAACAACAGGAAATAATCGTAGATTTACAAAATCGTGTAAAAAAATTGGAGAATATGTAAATGTCAATACCAGGAAATACGGTTAGTTTTTTGGATATTCAGAATGAATATGGCGGAAATAATCCTATTGCAATAAATGAATATTATCGTGATACTTCAAATTCACTTAATACCAGATATGTTGTAAATAAACAGGCTGGTTCGGACCATCCAAATACCTCAAGTATCGCTAGTTCTGGACAAATAAATCTTGGAAGTTTTCGAAACACAACATGTCTATTAGGATTTAATAGATATTATTGTTCAGGTTGTGGCAACCCAAATTATGGTTCCGCAGGTCGTCATTTTTATACTTATGCACCTGGTGTTGAATATATTGGTTATCCTAATTACTATCAGATAGAAATATATAATTATTTTTATATTTTTAGTACTTCATTTATTTCTAATGAACAACCATTATATCGTTTCTTTTCCCGATATACTAATGGCGGCGCAGATACAGGTAGCGGAGGTCACCTTCTTACTACTAATCAGAATGAGGGTGCTGGACTCGATTTTGAGGGTATAGTGGGATTTGTTAGAACTTATCCATCACCAAATTCAAGAGGTATTTACCGTTCACATAAGGATGGGGACTGGTTATATTCTTTTGATCAGAATGAAGGTCCAAATGCTAATTATTCTGCTGATAATAATAACAATCCTGTATTTTATGTATATGATAATATTAATTGGAGAGCTTAAAATTTAAAATATCATTTTAAGAACTAATGTGCCTGGTTGTCCTCCTGATTTTAAATTCTACTAATAATATTGCCGCATAATTATGAAAAACAAATATTTATCTGGGAAAGTTGAAAGAACACCTCAATCGGATATAACATCTGATAGATATGAATTTCTTGATTTAGAACAGGCAGAACCAAATCTTGGTGATCCTTTGGTTGGACCGTCTTCTATTGGAGCAAAACCTATTCCTCCGGGTCAACAATATATTGTGGTTTCAACCGGAATTGCCGGAGAACGTTATTGGA